>RRYU01004835.1_pt1 | contig 39152 bp, 32 predicted proteins | sample 2162651 | NCBI WGS metagenome assembly RRYU01 (sample SAMN10267283, study PRJNA491782) | microbial mat metagenome | isolation source: biomat in the production well | place: Japan: Minami-Kanto gas field, natural gas well KTG3 | collected 2017-06
GCATGTGGCAGCTTCCAACCCAATCTGCATGAGTGAGGCCGATGTTCCTGCTGGTGTTCTGGACAAAGAGCGTGAGATTTTTAAGGCGCAGGCGCTTGAGAGTGGTAAACCTGAGAATATCGTGGATAAGATTGTGGATGGACGTATTCGCAAGTATCTGTCCGAAATCACCCTGCTGGGACAGAATTTCGTCAAGGATCCAGATATAGTAGTAGAGAAACTGCTGGCAGATGCTGGTGCTTCCGTAGCCAATTTCAAGAGATTTGAATTGGGTGAGGGCATCGAGAAGAAGCAGGAGAACTTTGCTGAAGAAGTTATGGCCCAGGTAAAGGGCTAGATAGTACCCTACGGCTGACCTCCCTTCAGGGAGGTCAGCCGTACAATAGTCTCCCAGTGGTTGTGGGTTGTAGTTGAATAACGTTAATTGACCTGGTGATGTGATGCCTGAATTGATCTGTCAACGTATTTTACTGAAACTCAGTGGAGAGGCACTGATGGGCGAAGGTGATTTTGGGATCGACCCTGATGTCATCACGCGTGTCGCCGGTGAGATCAGAGATCTTGTACAGTCTGGGGCACAGATCGCTCTTGTTATAGGTGGTGGTAACATATTCCGCGGTGCAGGTTTGGCGCAGGGAGGAATTGACAGGGTTACTGCTGATCACATGGGTATGCTGGCCACGGTAATGAATGGTCTGGCAATGAAAGACGCCCTGCAAAAGATCGGTCTGAGCGCTAGGGTTATGTCTGCTTTGGCCATCGAACAAGTTTGTGATTCTTATCTACGAGATCAAGCTGTTCAGTACTTGGACCAGGGTGAAGTGGTTATCCTCAGTGCAGGCACTGGTAGTCCTTTCTTTACCACAGATACAGCCGCCAGCTTACGTGCCATAGAGATTGGTGCCCAGCTGCTCATCAAGGCGACCAAAGTAGATGGCATCTACTCTTCAGATCCCGTAACCAATCCTAATGCGGAATTTTATCCACGTCTTAGCTATGACCGCGTACTTAGTGAGAATCTCAAGGTGATGGATGCCACGGCTATTATGCTGTGCCGAGACCACAAAATGCCTCTACAAGTGATGAATATCAATAACAAAGGCGCAATGATGCGTCTGATGCGAGGGGAAAAGATTGGTTCCCTGGTCGAGAGCGGAGAATAAAATGATCGACGAAATCCAGAAAGATGCAAAATTACGCATGGGCAAAAGCGTTGAATCGCTGGTTCTCGAACTGGCAAAGCTGCGGACTGGACGAGCACATCCCAGTCTGCTTGATCACATCATGGTTTCATACTACGGCTCGGACGTACCGTTGAGTCAGGTATCGAATATAAATGTTGAGGATGCTCGTACCCTCACAGTCACTCCTTGGGAACAAAATATGGTAGCCCCTGTGGAGAAGGCGATTATGAACTCTGATCTGGGGCTGAACCCCAATACTGCCGGCACTGTAATTCGTATTCCTCTGCCTCCTCTTACCGAAGAACGGCGCAAAGACATGATCAGGATTGTTCGTCAGGAAGCGGAGAATGCACGCATTGCTGTGCGTAATATCCGGCGCGATGCAAATCATAATCTTAAGGACCTGGTAAAGGAAAAGATGGCGTCTGAAGATGATGAAAGGCGCGGTGAGGAGCAGGTACAAAAGCTTACTGACCAGCACATCAAAGACATTGATGCGCTATTGGAGAAGAAAGAAACTGACCTGATGGCAGTTTGATAACGGTATAACTGTGACAACGGAAGGAACAGAAATCGACAGTGCCGAAACGGAACCAAAGGTACCGCGTCACGTAGCAATCGTTATGGACGGGAATGGCCGCTGGGCCCAACGTCATGGCATGAATCGCCATGCCGGGCATAAAGAAGGGGTGAAGTCAGTCCGCAAAGTAGTTGAACGCGCGGCTCGCTCTAACGTCAAAATTCTCACTCTATTTGCCTTTAGCAGCGAAAATTGGAGTCGTCCGCATAAAGAGGTGGGGTTGCTCATGGATCTCTTTTTGTTGGCACTAAAACAAGAGATCAAACGTCTACAGCGCAATAATGTTCAGCTTCGAATCATAGGAGATAGATCTAAATTCTCCCAGGAACTTCAGGCCAGCATGGCCAAGGCAGAAGAAGATACGGCTGTAAATACTGGACTGGTGTTACAGATAGCAGCCAATTATGGTGGGAGATGGGATATCACTCAGGCCGTTCGTGAATTGGCGCTACAGATTCAGGACGGGGCACTGAAACCAGATTCGATAACTGAAGAGACTATCTCTTCTAAGCTATCTTTCCCCGGTCTTCCAGACCCGGACCTGTTTATTCGCACTGGAGGTGAACAGCGTCTTAGCAATTTTCTGCTGTGGCAATCTGCCTATGCAGAGCTCTATTTTACCAATGTACTCTGGCCCGATTTTGGTGATGCTGAATTTGACACGGCCTTGGCCTCATTTGCCTCTAGGCAGAGACGCTTCGGAATGGTGTCTGAGCAGGTAGCTCCAAGTAAAGAATCTGCGGGCGGCTGACCTATGGCGGAGAGCTCATTTGTTAGGCGTGTCGTAACCGCATGTGTCCTTATTCCTGCGGTTATTGCGGCAATCCTTTTTCTGCCAACAAAATATTTGGCGCTCTGTTTTGCAGCCATTGCTCTTCTTGGTGGTTTGGAATGGGCCAATCTGGCAGGAATCTCCAGTAAGTATGCAAAATCCATCTATCTAGTGTTTCTGGCTTTCTGTCTATGGGGTACACACGAATTACTCGCAACCTCATGGTTTAGAGACTGGTTTTTTCTGGTTGTTGTAGTCTGGTGGTTTGTTATTGCCTTTACCATTTTTCGGTATACCAGGATTGAAAAAGCGGCGGCTGGTCCTAGTGTAGTACGGATACTGACGGGTGCTATTGTGTTGACCCCCCTGTGGGCTGCTCTCGTGGTTTTACACGAAAATGGTGGAGATGGCCCGTTGTTAGTCTTGTTTCTCATGGTTCTGATCTGGGTGGCCGATAGTGGAGCATATTTTGCGGGCCGTCGTTGGGGGAGGAATAAACTTGCACCAGTGATCAGTCCCGGAAAGACCTGGGAAGGGGTATACGGGGCAGTATTTGGTGCCTTGATCTGTGGCGTCTTGTTGGCATGGCATCGAAGTGACATTGAAGGAGTTTACTGGTTGGTGCCGATATGTATCCTCACCGTGTTGATGTCAGTGGTGGGAGATCTGTTTGAAAGTGTTCAAAAGCGCAGGGTTGATATGAAAGATAGCGGAACCCTGTTGCCAGGGCACGGTGGGGTGCTGGATCGCATAGATAGCCTTACTGCTGCCGCTCCGGTCTTTTTGCTCGGATTGCAATTAGTGGCCGGATTATAAGAATGGCTGGTATCACGATACTTGGCTCCACCGGATCTGTTGGCAAGAGCACCTTGGATGTTCTTCGGATACATCCTAAAAGATATGAAGTAGTTGCACTAACGGCAAATACAAACGCTCAAGAACTGCTAAACCAGTGTATCGAGTTTCGCCCCAGATATGCCGTTTTGGCAGACAGTAATGCAGTTGCTGGAATACGACAGAAGTTGAAGGATGCATCACCGGATACTGAACTATTGGCAGGGAATGATGCACTGGAATTAGTCGCACAGCTACCAGAAGTCAAGTATGTTATGGCGGCTATCGTGGGCGCGGCAGGACTTCTTCCAGCCCTGGCTGCGGCAAGGGCCGGGAAGCATCTTCTACTTGCAAACAAAGAGGCTCTGGTAGTGTCTGGCAGTCTGTTTATGGAAGAGGCAAGGCGAAACAATGCTCAGATACTTCCCATAGACAGCGAACATAATGCAGTTTTTCAATGCATGCCCAAGGATTTTGGACGAGGGTTGCATGCGGTTGGAGTAAGACGGATTCTACTCACCGCTTCCGGCGGACCATTTCTGGATACACCTAAAGACGAACTGGCCCGGGTTACGCCGGATCAGGCTTGCGCCCACCCCAACTGGGATATGGGGCGCAAGATTTCTGTCGATTCTGCAACCATGATGAACAAGGGCCTGGAGGTTATCGAGGCCTGCCTGTTGTTCAATGCGAGTCCGGATGATGTCCAGGTGGTGTTGCATCCTCAGAGCGTGATTCACTCGCTGGTGGAATACAATGATGGCTCAACCCTGGCCCAGTTGGGCAATCCAGATATGCGGACCCCCATTGCCCATGCCTTGGCATGGCCGGAGAGGATCGAATCTGGAGTTTCCGGACTGGACTTATTTTCCGTGGCCAGGCTTGATTTTGAACCGCCGGATGAGATGCGTTTTCCATGTCTGGCGCTTGCTTACAGAGCTGTGAGGGCAGGCGGTAGTTCGCCAGCAATTCTGAATGCAGCAAACGAGATTGCGGTAGAGGCTTTTTTGGACTCCAGAATTTCCTTTACCTCCATTCCAAACGTTATCGAGTCGGTGATGAATCAGATTCCTGTAACTGAGATTGATGGATTAGGACAGATCCTGGATATTGATCTGCAGGCAAGATCCCTGGCTAGACGATTAATTCTGAACAAAAGCCTGAAGTTGGGTGTCTCTGGAACATGAATTCTCTGCTTTTTACCATCATCTCATTCGTAGTTGCACTTGGTATCCTGATTACAGTCCATGAGTTTGGCCACTTCTGGGTTGCGCGTCGGCTTGGGGTCAAGGTGTTGCGCTTTTCAATCGGATTTGGTCCTGCCTTGTGGAAACGAACTGGTAAGGTAGACGCTACTGAGTATGTAGTTGCGGCAATACCCTTGGGCGGCTATGTAAAGATGTTGGATGAGCGTGAGGAGGAGGTAGCTGAGGAGGAACAGGCCAGGGCCTTCAACCGACAATCTCTCTCCGTGCGTACAGCAGTTGTTACCGCCGGTCCGCTTTTTAATTTTCTGTTTGCCATCTTTGCCTACTGGCTGGTGTTTGTCAGTGGAGATGTTGGTACCAGACCAATAATCGGCGAGGTAGTCTCGACATCAATCGCAGCCCAATCCGGATTTCAGTCTGGTGATGAGATTTTGAGCGTTGCTGACAGGGATACCGGCACTTGGGAATCTGTCGTATATACCCTTCTTTCTGAGTCTGCTGGAGACGGGGATATAGTAGTCAGAGTACGTGACGCCAGAGAAAATGAACTGGAGCGCATTCTGCCAGTTGATCGGCTCACACAGCTTATGGAAGAGAATGATTTTATTGGTAGCGTGGGCCTGAAAGTACGCCGCCCTGTACTTCCTGCCGTAGTTGGGGAGTTGGTTTTAGGGGAGTCTGCCCAGAGTTCTGGATTGCAGACAGGAGACAGAATTTTAACCATCGCTGGTGAAAATGTTTTGAATTGGGCTGGATTCGTTAACTATGTACGGAAACACCCAGACCAGACGGCAGAGATAACTTTAGAGCGTGACAATCAAGCCGTTACTCTGATGCTGCAAATTGGAAAACTCCAGACCGGTGAACAAGTAATTGGTCGCATTGGCGCTGGAGTGGAAGTGCCTGATGGGCTGTTTGATGAATATAGATCCGAGGTAAAACTTGGTCCTGTAGCCGCTGTCGGAGCGTCCATGACCAAGACCTGGGATATGTCAGTGTTCATGCTGCGAATGCTGGGAAGGATGGTGTCCGGCAAGGCATCTATAGATAATCTTGGCGGACCCATATCCATTGCCCAGACCGCCGGAAAATCTGCCAGCATAGGTCCCGTATACTTTCTCAAATTCCTGGCCATCGTCAGTATCAGTCTTGGAGTGTTGAATCTATTGCCTGTGCCCGTACTTGATGGCGGTCATCTATTATTCTTTCTTGTTGAGGGAATAAAGGGCTCGCCACTCTCTGAACAGGCCCAATTGGTTGGACAGAAAATTGGATTAATGGCTCTATTGCTATTGATGGGACTGGCTTTTTATGTTGATATTTCAAGGTTGCTGGGATAGTTGTTAAAGTTCCATTATAATATGGCGCTTAGGGTGGTGGCTGATACCGGGTTAAAGGTGTCTGTTTAAACTAAATAATCCTTAAAATACGAGAAGTTACAATAAATGCAGCTAATAAATAAAAAATTACTAACGCTTCTAATAACAGCCATCTTCTTGCTTCCCGCTACCGTTATGGCAGAGGCATTTGTGATTAAGGATATCCGCGTAGAGGGTCTACAGCGAATTTCTGCTGGTACAGTGTTTAATCATATCCCAGTGAAGATTGGTGAGCGCATCCAGTCGGAACAGACCTCTTCAATCATTCGTGAGCTGTACAAAACAGGCTTTTTAAAGGATGTACGTCTGGAACGAGAAGACGATGTACTGATTGTTTTTGTGCAAGAACGCCCAGCTATAGCAAAAATCAACATTACAGGTAATAAGTCCATGGAGACTGATGGGCTGCTTGCTGGATTGAAAGACATTGGTCTGGCAGAAGGACGTGTTTTCAATAACTCGGTGCTGGATAAAATTGAACGAGAGTTGCAGCGTCAGTATTTTAGCCAGGGTAAATATGGGGTAAAACTTAAGTCGACAGTAACACCGCTTGAGCGCAATCGGGTTGCGGTAGATATCACTATTGCCGAAGGTGCTGTAGCTAAGATCAAGCGCATAAATATTGTCGGCAACACCTCTTTCGAAGAGGAGGATTTGCTGGAAAAATTCAAGCTTGGCACCAGTTCTATGTTGTCCAGAGTGACCAAGAATGATCAATACTCCAAGCAGAAACTATCGGCTGATCTGGAGACGCTACGTTCACTATATCTGGATAAGGGTTATATCAACTTCAAGGTCGATTCCACCCAGGTGTCAATAAGCCCTGATAAAAGCGATATATACATAACAATCAACATCACTGAGGGTGATGTATTCACCATTAGTGATATTAAACTTGCCGGAAAGATGGCTGTTGCAAAAGAGAAGATATTTCCCCTGATACACTTAAGTCGCGGAGATACCTTTTCACGCAAGGACGTGGTAGATAGCTCTGAGAGAATAAACAGTCTGCTAGGTAAGAATGGATACGCGTTTGCTAACGTAAATAGCATCCCTGAAATAGATGAAAAGAACCGCAAAGTTGCTATCACATTCTTTGTGGATCCAGGAAAACGAGTTTACGTAAGAAATGTAAACTTCCGCGGAAACAGCAATACCAGAGACGAGGTTCTCCGCCGCGAGATGAGGCAGATGGAGTCGGCATGGTTCTCATCTGAGCAGGTCAAAACATCCAAAGAACGCCTGCGCCGCTTGGGATACTTCGATACTGTGACTGTAGAAACTCCACCAGTGCCTGGTTCTACAGATCAGGTCGATGTGAATGTAACAGTGAAAGAGAAGCAGACCGGTAACATAATGGCTGGTATTGGCTGGTCAAAATCAGATGGAGTGCTGTTCAATTCGAGTGTCTCCCAGGATAACTTTCTTGGTACCGGCAAGCGAATCACTTTTGGGTTTAACAATAGCAGTTCAGCCCAGCACTACCAGCTTGGATACACCAACCCATACTATACGGTAGATGGCATAAGCCGCGGCTTCGATCTAATGTACAAAAAGACCGACTTTGCTGATGTTGATACCGCAAAGTACAAGACAGATGTTGCCAGTGCCGGGGTTAATTTTGGCATACCGTTGAATGAGTATGATCGGGTCAGATTTAGATTTAATCTTGTCAATACTGAGTTTGATGTTGGTGGAGATGCCTCAGATCAAGTTACAAAGTTTGAAACCGATAATGGTGACAGTTTCCTGGATTATCAGGTAGATGTTAGCTGGAGTCATGACTCTCGTGACTCTGCTCTGTTTCCAACCAGGGGTGGAATGCAGAGGCTCTCTGCAGAGGCCACAATCCCTGGCAGTGACCTGGAGTACTACAAACTAGAATACTCACACAGACGCTACTTCCCGATATCAGAATCCCTGACACTCTCCCTGAATGGAGAGATCGGCTATGGTGATGCCTATGGTGATACCACTAAGCTGCCGTTTTTCAAGAACTACTTCGGTGGCGGAGCAAAATCTGTTAGGGGTTATAAGGACTATAGTTTGGGACCACGCGACTCAAATGATGATCCACTTGGCGGTAACATGAAGATCTTGGCTAATGCCGAAGTGTTGTTTCCAGATCCATTCGGTCTAGCACCAGAGACTGTGCGTATGGGGGCCTTTTTTGATGTGGGCAACGTGTTCGACACAGATGATGACAGCGTCGATATAGGTGATTTACGCTATTCTACTGGACTGTCACTGCAGTGGTTGTCCCCGATGGGTGCGCTTGGATTTGTCCTCGCCTTACCTCTTAACGACGATAGTGATGACGACACTGAGAACTTCCAATTTAACTTCGGTACTGCATTCTAATAATTCTGGAGAATAGTTTTGAAAAAGTCAGCAATCGCACTTGTGGCTGTATGCTTGTTTTTTGTATTTGGAATTGGCATCGCACAAGCCGAGAAAATTGCTTATGTGAATACTGAAAAGGTGGTAAAACAATCCCCCCAGTCCGCTAGCATATTGAAATCATTGGAAGCTGAATTTAAGAAACGTAATGACGCCTTATTGAGCAAGCGTAAGCAACTTAAAAAGCTTGAGGATAAGTTATCGAAAGATCGAGCTATCATGAGTTCATCTGAGGTAAAGAACATCGATCAGGACATCCGTCGTCGTCGTCGTGAATTAAATAATTCTAATGCCGAGTTTCGTGAAGACCTTAATCTACGCCGCTCGGAAGAGATAAACAGACTGTTACGTAAGATCTCAGAAGTTGTAATAGATATCGGTAAGCGCGAGAAGATCGATATGATCATGAGTGCCGGTGTTGCTTATGCTAGCTCTGCTATTGATATATCTGACAAGGTACTAAAGCAGCTGGAGCAGGAATATAACAAGAAAGGTAAGCAATAGGCTGGAGATGCCAGCTTGAATTTTCGACTGGGAGAACTGGCAGACCTCATTGGAGCGCAACTGCACGGAGATGCGGAGTCGGAGGTTGATAGAGTAGCTACATTACAGGATGCAGAAGCAGGCTCAATAAGTTTTCTTACCAACAGCAAATATCGGAAACATCTAAAAAGCACGTCTGCAACCGCCGTTATACTCGGAGAGGAGTTTCTTGAAGAGTGTCCGGTGAACGCTCTGGTTTGTTTCAATCCTCATCTTGCTTATGCGCGTGTCAGCGCCTATATGCAACCAAAACCTGAATCAAAAATCGGGAGACATCAAACAGCATGGGTCTCGGATGAGGCTGTTGTTGATCCAACTGCCTGGATAGGTCCAGGCGCGATTATTGAGGATGGCGCAAATATTGGACCAGGAGTCTATGTCGGTCCGGGCTGCGTGATTGCGAACAAGGCAATTGTTGGATCAGAAACAAAACTTATTGCGAATGTGACTTTGTGTCATGGCGTAACAATCGGAAAACGGGTGCTAATTCATCCCGGAGCAGTTGTTGGAAGTGATGGTTTTGGACTGGCCAATGATGATGGTGTTTGGGTCAAGGTTCCACAGCTTGGGAGCGTATGTATTGGCGATGATGTTGAGATAGGTGCCAATACTACAATTGATCGAGGTGCCTTGCGTGATACGGTTATCAGCAATGGCGTGAAACTAGATAACCTAATCCAGATTGCCCACAACGTGGAAATAGGAGAGAACACTGCCATAGCTGCATGTACCGGTATTGCCGGTTCCACTCGCATCGGAAAAAACTCGACCATAGGTGGTGGAGTCGTGGTAGTTGGCCATCTGGAATTTGCTGACAACGTGCATTTTTCAGCACAAACACTCGTGACCAGGTCGTTTTCAACGCCTGGATATTACAGTGGGAATCTTCCGGCTGCACCCAACAAAGATTGGAGAAAATCGATTGCACACATCCGGCATTTGGATGAGATGATGCAAAGACTTAAAGAGTTAGAGAAGTGTGTCTCCTCACTTATGGATAAGAAAGATGGCGTATAGATTTGGATATCGATTAGACAAAAACCGTATTTTTAGTGGAGGGTAATATATTGATCAGTATGGACATACAGAAGGTGCTGAGCATATTGCCTCACCGCTATCCATTTCTGTTAATTGACAGGGTGCTAGAATTTGAAAAAGATCAGCGTCTGCTAGCGATCAAAAATGTCACCTACAACGAACACTTTTTTAACGGACACTTCCCAGTAAAGCCAGTGATGCCTGGGGTTCTAATTGTAGAAGCTATGGCTCAGGCTACAGGCCTGCTAGCTGGTGCTTCACATCCGGAGACTGTTACTGACACTTCAATCTATCTGTTTGTTGGAATTGATAAGGCGCGGTTCAAAAAGCCTGTGGGGCCAGGAGACCAACTACAGATTGAGGTGGTTCAAAAGAATCTTAAGCGTGGTATAGGCGTATTCGATTGTATTGCCACAGTGGACGGTAAAATAGTTTCCACAGCCGATATTATGTGTACATCGAGGGATGTTGAAGAGTGATAGATAACAAGGCGGTCATTGACTCGAAGGCCGAAATTGATGAAGGCGTAAGCATAGGCCCATTCTGTGTAATTGGACCTGATGTTCGGATTGGGCGCGGCACAACGATTGGGCCGCATGTGGTAATAAATGGGCCAACTAATATCGGTGTCGATAACACTTTATTCCAGTTCTCATCAATAGGAGAAGACCCGCAGGATATGAAGTATGCGGGTGAAGAGACATATCTGGAGATAGGTGATCGTAACACCATCCGTGAGTTTGTCACGATACACCGTGGAACCGTGCAAGACGAAGCAAAAACCCGCTTAGGTAATGATAATCTGCTTATGGCCTATGCCCATATGGCCCATGATTGTCAGGTTGGAAACAACACGATTCTGGCAAATGCCGCGTCACTTGCAGGCCATGTGCAAGTGGGGGATTGGGCAATACTAGGAGGGTTTTGCTGCGTTCACCAGTTTTGCCATATTGGCGCACACAGCTTTAGTGGCCTTGGTAGTACGGTCAAACGGGATATTCCGCCTTATGTATTGACGGATGGAAATCCTGCCAAGCCATATGGCATAAATTCCGAAGGTCTGCGCCGACGCGGATTCAGCGATGAATCCATTCAGCAGATCAAACGAGCATATAAGATAATCTACAAGAAGAAGTTGAAGTTATCTGAGGCAGTAGATGCCCTTAAGGAAATGGCTCAGGAATCACCAGAGATTGCTTTAATGGCTGATTTTTTTGGCAACAGAGAGAGAAGTATTGTCCGCTGATAATAGTGTACTGAGAGTGGGCATAGTCGCCAATGAAGTCTCGGGTGACATGCTCGGTGCTGGATTGATGCGGGAGTTGAAGAAAAGAGTTCCAGATATTGTTTTCGAGGGGATCGCTGGCCCGCGCATGCTGGAGCAAGGCTGTAACTCACTGCATCCCATGGAGAAACTATCTGTTATGGGCATAGGTGAGGTTCTCATTCACCTTCCAGAAGTTCTATCAATAAGACGTGATATACGTAATCATTTTCTGAAAAATCCTCCTGATATATTTATTGGTATAGACGGGCCGGATTTTAATCTTAGTCTGGAACGGGATCTACGAAACGCCGGAATCACCACTGCCCATTACGTCTGCCCATCGGTATGGGCCTGGCGTTCTGGACGGGTCAAGAAGATTCGTGCATCTGTGGACATGGTTCTGAGTCTCTTTCCTTTCGAAAAGAGCTTCCTCGAACAACATGCGGTTCCCGCTGTACTCGTTGGCCATCCACTGGCGGATATGATTCCACTAGAGCCAGATCAAAAAGGAGCAAGAGAACGCCTAGGGCTTAATTCAAGCAACAAAGTAATTGCCATTCTCCCTGGTAGCAGAAGCAGTGAAGTCGGCTCATTGAGTGAAGATTTTATCAATACGGCAAAGCTATGTCTGGAGCGATATCCTGATATGCAGTTTGTCACACCCTTAGTTAACGGACGCATCAGAGATATGTTCGAGGTGATACTTCAGCGAGTAGCTCCTGGGCTTCCTATCACTATGGTGGATGGTAATGCGCGGGACGTATTGCAGTCAGCAGACGTCGTACTTACCGCATCTGGCACAGCTACTTTGGAGGCCTTACTTTTAAAGCGGCCAATGGTAATTGCCTATCGCCTGCACTGGTTAACCAATTGGCTCTATTTCTCAGGTATTCGTTTGATCAAGTCACCATTCATCTCTCTGGCGAATATGCTTGCTGGAAAAGAGATTGCACCGGAATTTATTCAAGATGCTGTCAAGCCCCAGGCCTTGGCGGAATCTCTGGTTAATATGCTTGAATCTCCCGGTCTTGCATCCTCAATCCGCGAGATTGGAGATAGAGTGCATAATGAATTGCGTCTGGATGCCAGCAGCAAGGCGGCACAGGCCATACTCGAATTGGTCGAGTCAAAACGGGCACGCGTAGGTTGACCTTGGCTCTCTCCAAAAGTATCAAAATAGCAGGTGTAGATGAGGTAGGACGTGGTCCGCTTGCAGGTCCTGTGGTGGCGGCAGCGGTTATCCTGGATCCAAATCGTCCGATAGAAGGTCTTGCTGACTCCAAGAAGCTGTCTGAAAAGAGACGTGAATCTCTGGAAATTGTTATCCGGGAAAACGCCTTGGCATGGTCTCTTGGGCGTGCTGAGGTTGAGGAGATTGACCAGATTAACATCCTCCAGGCATCTTTGTTAGCAATGAAACGTGCGGTAGAGGCACTGGCGATTTTTCCGTCCCATGCACTGATCGATGGTAACCGCTGTCCGCAGTTGGCATGTACGGTAGAGGCCATTGTAGGAGGAGATGGCAGTGAGCCTGCTATAAGCGCGGCATCGATCATCGCCAAGGTTGCCCGTGACCGAGAGATGATAGAGATGGATCTTAAATACCCAGGTTATGGTTTTGCCAAACACAAGGGATACCCAACCAAGGTGCACATACATGCCTTGCAGGAACTTGGTGTGACCGAGATCCATCGCCACTCCTTTGGCCCAGTAAGACGCTTACTAGATATATGATCGGTATCAAATAAACGCTGACATCATAGATATATCTGTTTCATTGTTTTGGGGAGCTGTTCTGCTCTTCGCTATCCACATCTTCATAAAAATACCTGATTTTTGGATTTCAGTAGAGGCGATAAATATCCAATTTCGGTATGATTGGACCAACTATGGAACCAACTTTCATCCATCTCCGAGTCCACTCAGAATTCTCTCTGGTAGATGGCGTCGTCCGGATAAAACCACTTATCAAGGCCGTGAGCTCAGCCGGAATGCCGGCCGTTGCGCTAACCGATCAGTCGAACCTTTTTGCTATGGTCAAGTTCTATCGGGCTGCGGTGGCCGGTGGGATAAAACCCATAATTGGCGCTGATTGCTGGCTGCGAAATGAGCAGGATGTAAATCAGCCCAACAGAATATTATTGTTGGTTCAGACATCTGATGGTTATCGAAACCTTACTAGACTGATCTCTCGTAGTTATCAGGAAGGACAGCATCTAGGACGACCGATGTTGGAATGGGAGTGGCTCAACGGCAATTGCGAAGGCCTGATTGCTCTTTCTGGAGGATGTGAGGGGGATGTGGGCCGTTCGCTTCTAAGTGGTAACAGGGAGCAGGCCAGAGAGTTGCTGGAACAGTGGATGGGGCTGTTTGGAGACCGCTACTATCTTGAGGTAAATCGTACAGGACGGCCTCTGGATGAGGATTGTCTGCACGCCTGTGTGGAACTGTCCCAAGATACCGGGGTTCCGCTAGTTGCCACCAACGATGTGCGATTTCTCAAGCAAGATGATTTCGATGCCCACGAAGTTAGAGTCTGCATTCACGATGGTCGTACCTTGGATGATCCTCGTCGTCCAAAAAACTATAGCCCTCAACAGTATTTGCGCAGTCCAGAAGAGATGGCAGAGCTATTCTCTGATCTGCCGGAGGCGTTGGCCAATAGCGTAGAGATTGCAAAACGCTGCAGCCTTGAATTGACTTTAGGAAAAAACTACCTGCCTGATTTTCCTGTTCCAGAAGGCATGACGGTTGATGAGTTTACGGTGCAGGAGTCTCAGAAAGGGCTTGAGTCTCGTCTAATCGAAATCCTGGATCAGTCAGATACCGCCTATGCAGAGAAACGTAAAGAGTATGACGATCGGCTGAAACTGGAGCTGGATGTGATTATCCAGATGGGCTTTCCCGGTTACTTCCTGATTGTAGCGGACTTTATCCGTTGGGCCAGAGAGAATGATGTACCGGTTGGTCCTGGGCGTGGATCTGGTGCCGGTTCCCTGGTGGCCTACGTTTTGGGTATCACTGATCTGGATCCGATTGAGCATGAACTGCTGTTTGAACGTTTTCTCAATCCTGAACGCGTCTCCATGCCTGACTTTGATGTGGACTTCTGCATGGAGGGTAGGGACCGGGTTATTGAATATGTTGCTGAACGTTATGGTCGTGATTCTGTATCACAGATCATCACATACGGCAGTATGGCAGCCAAGGCTGTAGTGCGTGATGTCGGTCGAGTTTTGGGGCATCCGTATGGATTTGTAGACCGCATAGCCAAGCTGATTCCCTTCGAGATCGGCATGACCTTAAAAAAAGCTCTGACAGAAAGCGAAGAGTTGAATCAGGCCTACAAGGAAGAGGAGGAGGTAACCGAGCTTATCGACATGGCCCTTAGTCTTGAGGGGCTGGCCAGGAATGCTGGTAAACATGCCGGTGGCGTGGTCATTGCTCCCACTGTGCTAACCGATTTTACTCCACTTTATTGCGAGGCCAGCGGTGAGAATCTGGTTACCCAGTTTGATAAAGATGATGTTGAAGCCGTTGGTCTGGTCAAATTTGATTTTCTGGGTCTGCGTACACTGACTATCGTGGATTGGGCACTGAAGACGGTGAATGCCCAACGTAGGCAATCAGGCAAAAGTGAAATAGATATTACCAAGATCCCCATGGATGACCCCAAGGCATTCAGTCTGCTCAAGGCCTGTGGTAGTACGGCGGTATTTCAGCTCGAATCACCCGGCATGAAGCAGTTGATCAAAAAGCTCCAGCCGGACAGCTTTGATGACATAACCGCTCTGGTGGCTTTGTTTCGTCCCGGTCCATTGCAGTCAGGAATGGTGGATGATTTTATCGCCCGTAAACATGGACGGCAGACGGTGGTTTACCCACATCCAGCACTTGAGCCTATCCTCAAGACCACATACGGCGTCATTCTATACCAGGAACAGGTAATGCAGATTGCCCAGGTTCTAGCTGGTTACACACTTGGTGGCGCTGACCTGTTACGTCGGGCCATGGGTAAGAAGAAGCCGGAAGAGATGGCCAAGCAGGGGGAGATCTTTCGTAAAGGAGCGGTTGAGCTAGGAGTTGAAGAGAAGACGGCCGCATATATCTTCGATCTTATGGAAAAATTTGCCGGTTACGGATTCAACAAATCCCACTCGGCCGCCTATGCCATGGTTTCATACCAGACCCTATGGCTTAAGGCCCACTATCCAGCAGCCTTTATGGCCGCTGTGTTGTCGGCTGACATGGATAGCACCGACAAAGTAGTGATCATGATCGATGAGTGTAGGGGCACTGGTCTGAAGGTTAGCTCGCCACATGTAAATCGCTCTGAGTACAAATTTACCGTTGCTGGCGAAGATACAGTCATCTACGGCCTGGGAGCGATTAAGGGCGTGGGCGAGTCTGCCATAGAGAGCATCATAGAAGAACGCAAACGGGATGGGGATTTTCAGGATCTGTTTGAATTCTGTCGGAGAGTTGATCTACGCAAGGCCAATCGAAGAGTTCTCGAGTCTCTGATCAAGGCAGGGGCTATGGATGATCTAGGTCCAAACAGGGCTAGCCTCATGTCGCAATTACCATTGGCTCTGAAGATGGCAGAGCAGCACCACGCGATGCAGGAGGCTGGACAGAATGACCTCTTTGGCATGTCAGATGGCGGTAACAAGGTTGTGCCAGATCAGATAATGCCAGATGTATCAGAAGAGTGGGATGATCGGCAGAGACTACAGGCCGAGAAGGAGACTTTGGGGCTCTATCTAACTGGCCATCCGATTAACAGGTATCTGTCCGAATTTCCCGGGATAGGGATTTCCCGAATCTCCAAGTTGTCGCTGGATAATGGCAATAATTCTGGATCGAAAAATAATGGAAGGCGCGGTGGTATCAAGGTCATGGTGTCAGGCCTAGTTACATCCTGTGGTCACCGAGTGACACAACGCGGCCATATGGGTACTGTGGTGCTAGATGACAGTACAGCTCGGATCGAAGTGACACTGTTCTCAGAGGCATATGAGGAGTACCGGGAACTACTGGCTAATGACAAGATTCTGGTTGTAACCGGAAGCCTTAACTATGATGAGTTTCGTGGAGGCCTAAGCATCCGGGCAGATCAGGTTCTGGAGTTTGAACAGGCCAGGTCCCTATATGCCAGATCTCTTCAATTGAATACAGCAAAGCTGAATGGGGCAGTAACTCCAACCCTATTTGAGGAATTGCAGGGAATACTTAGTACATATCTTGGCGGAACATGTAATGTCCATATGCGTATGGTGAGGGATGACTCCAGTGGAATTCTCGAGTTTGGTGATGCCTGGAGGGTGAATCCCACAGATGAATTGATACGTCGACTAGAGAGACTTTTCGACCCTGATGGGGTTGAGGTCATGTACGGCAACAAGTCTAGTTGATGGTAAACAGATGCAGTTGGATCAAAAGTAGAATATCATTAACGCAATCTATGAACTAGATTGTTAGTTTTAATAACAAACTGTTTTTATTAGTATTATTTTTTAATCGTATTGACCATTTAACGAAAGTGTCATTCCTAAACTGAATCCGGTATATTTTCGCCCATGGACCTAAATTTCCTTGAATTTGAACAACCCATTGCCGAGCTACAGGCCAAGATTGAAGAGCTGCGTCTGGTCGGTGATGATAATGAAATAAACATCCAGGATGAGATCGTCAGGCTAGAGAAAAAAAGCCGCTCTCTGACAGAATCTATCTTCTCCAGTCTTAAGCCGTGGCAGATATCCCAGCTGGCAAGACATCCCCAGCGTCCTTATATGCTCGACTACATAGAAGGTGCGTTTGAGGAGTTCCAAGAGTTACACGGAGATCGAGCATTTGCCGATGACCATGCAATTATCGGTGGCGTAGCACGCCTGGAGGGGAAACCGGTAATGCTCATTGGACACCAGAAAGGGCGAAACACAACAGAAAAATTATTCCGCAATTTTGGTATGCCACGTCCAGAAGGGTATCGCAAGGCACTGCGTCTGATGGAGATGGCAGAGCGATTCAAGATGCCTCTACTTACCTTTATCGATACTCCAGGGGCCTATCCAGGTGTAGGCGCGGAAGAGCGCGGACAGAGTGAGGCCATTGCCCGGAATCTTAAGGTGATGGCTGGTCTCAGAATACCAATCGTCTGTACTGTAATGGGTGAGGGTGGATCCGGTGGAGCACTGGCCATTGGTGTTGGTGACCGCGTTCTGATGCTTGAATACAGCACTTATTCAGTTATATCCCCCGAAGGTTGCGCCTCTATCCTTTGGAAGAGTGCAGAAAAGGCATCCCTGGCAGCAGAGGCAATGGGTATTACCTCCAAGCGTCTAAAAGAGCTTGGCCTTATTGATGGAATCATTGATGAGCCGCTGGGCGGCTCCCACCGTGATATAGATACTACTGTAAGTAATGTTAAGCAGACCCTGATAGAGACCCTGGATAGCCTCTCCAGCATTCCAGTCGATAAGCTTATGGAACAGCGTTATGAGCGTCTGATGCAATACGGTAGTTTTGCTGGATAGAGGCAGCCATGGCTTTTAACCGGAGCCAGTTGCTGGATATAATTTCTGCTCTACCTTCCTGCAAGCGTCTGCTGGTTGCATACAGTGGAGGCATGGATTCTCATGTCCTGCTACATGCCATCCTGAGCAACCGAAGTAATCTATCTGCTGAGATACAGGCTGTCCATGTAAACCACGGACTACAGGCACAGGCCAACGAATGGGCCAAAAAATGTTCTGCATACTGTAATACACATCAAATCCCCATAACCATTATTGAAGTCGATGCGAGCCATAGCAAGGGCGAGAGCCCGGAGGCGGTTGCCCGTGATAGCAGGTATAACGCAATCCTTAACCTGATGCAGGAAGGAGATATCCTGCTTACGGCCCATCACAGCGAAGATCAGGCAGAGACAGTTCTACTGCAACTGTTGCGCGGCAGTGGTCCCAGCGGCCTCTCGGCTATGCCTATGATCAACGGCTTTGGCCCAGGGTTTCATGCCAGGCCGTTACTGGAGTTTTCGCGCGCTGATCTGGCGGATTATGCACGCCAGCACCAGCTGCAATGGTTGGAGGATTTTAGCAACAGAGACATCTCATTTGACCGTAATTTTCTACGTCATGAGGTGATTCCTTTGTTGAGGCAACATTGGCCTGCGCTGGAAAAGACCCTATCACGTAGTGCCAGTCATTGCGCTGAGGCACAGCAGTTGATTGAGGAGGCGGCCAGAATTGATCTGCAAAAAATGGATTTGGATGACAACAGCATGAGTATTACGGCCCTGACTGAACTGCCGCCACCACGTGCCCGTGCGGTAATTCGTACCTGGATTAGTGACGCAGGGTTAAGGCTGCCGGACACCGCGCGTCTGGATCGGGTGTTGCAGGAAATGCTGACTGCCCGGGAAGATCGTAATCCCGTGGTTGACTGGCCTGGGGTGGAGATGCGCAGATACAGAGATCGGCTCTATTTGATGTCGACCATGCAGGATCTGGACCCTACAACCCAGTTGGAGTGGGACGGAAAATCGGATTTAGAGCTGCCGTCAAGACTTGGAACATTACATGTTGAACAGGTGGAACAGGGCATATCTGCCCATGCCTGGGAAAGTGGAAATATCAGTGTTAGATTCAGAGCGGGCGGAGAACGTTGCAGGCCTATAGGCAGAAATAGCAATAAAAGTCTGAAGAGCCTGTTTCAGGAAAATGGTATTCCACCCTGGCAACGGGGCAGGATTCCACTGGTAAAGATTGATGGGGTGCTGGCTGCGGTTGGAGATATCTGGATATGTGACAGATTCAAATCAGACGGTTCAGAATCAGCGATTAGACTGTGCTGGGAGCGGAGTACTGGCTAGACCCGATGTCAGATTTTAGCCGCCAGAAATACCATTCTCTATAACATATACATCCATCCCCATCTGGCTGAGAAGGAATGCCGCTGTCGAGCTGCGTTGTCCGGTGTCACAATAGAGTATGTATCTGGTTTCTGGGTTTAGCTTTGGCCCCTTTTGACGTATAAGGCCAAGCGGTATATTAGTTGCGCCTGCAAATCCGGAATTTTGATATTCGCTTTGCAGACGAACATCGACCATACAAGCTCCTTCACTAACCATTGTTTTAGCTTTATCTGCATCGATCCAATTGAGTATTGGCTCGTTAAACAGCTCAATAAAGTCTGGTTTGGCGAGACGCATCAGTTTGCCGTCGGTGAGCATTGTTATGGTCGCGTTACGTGGGCTATTGGAGATGAGAGACTCTTCACCAAAACTGCTTCCTCTGCCTATCTCCGCCAGGATCTCTTCATCATTAGCGGTTGGACGACTGACCTGACAGCGACCTGTTTTTACCATGTAATAGAATCCGCCATGTTCACCAAATCTTACGATCGTTTCTCCTTTTTTTACATTTATTTCATCCATTCTGGAGAACAACTCTTGTATGTTCTGAGCTGGCAGACGCAGAAATATCTGAGTTTGTAGCATGGCCATCATCCACTCACTATCCAGTGCAGATGGTCCTTGGTTTTGGTGGTTTTCTTGGTGGGAACCATCTTGTTCGGAAGATTCTCCCCAGGCCAACAAACGTTCCAGGAGTACTCTATTTATCCAGACTACACTTGCTGTTTCAGATGTGACAAAGGCGTTATGTCTGCGTGGTACGGCTGAAGATAAGGCATAGCTGGCTTGATTGGTACCGGCGGTTATCTCTATCTCGCCGTTTTCTGTGGAGGTAAGCTTGATTGAGCCGGACACCAGATATACCGAATATTGATCCTGATCGCCCTGACTGAAAAGTTTGTCGCCTTTTGATAGTTTCTCAAGCCTGGCCTGTTTAGCCAGTTGCATGAGGTTATTTTCATAAAGGGCGCTTATGGGAACCAGAGTGCGGAATTTGTTTAGATCAAGCTCCATTATTTTCCCTCTTACGCAAGACAATTTGGACATATTTTTATTGTTATTGTGGCTAAGAGTTATTCGGATAAATCAATAGTATGCCTAGCATAACTGATTACTGGACGAGTGGGAAAGGGATGCTTTTAATTATTATCCGGCTGAGTTTATTGCAGACATTTCTAATACTAATCTATAGGTAATCCTTGAATAGTTCCTGTATCTGTTCTTCAGAAAACTCCCTCTCCCTGACTCTGATTGTCTGTAGTTCTTCCCTTATCTTGTTCTCAAGATAGTTGTGTACCTGCCTCTTTTTATTTAATAGCGGAATGTTGCAAACCACAGGACCGCGTAGATCAATTAGAGTACCATCTCTTGCTGACACCTGTATGTCAGACCATTTGTCGATGATTATGGGGGTTATTCCGATACTGAGTAGGAATTCATATGCCTTGTAGTATGAGTTTGTTACCCGCCATAAAGATATGTCTTCGTCATTTTTAATGTTCTTAAGTTGTTGGACGACAGCAGATGGTAGCTTTCGCTTCATAAATGCCGCCCCATAAAAAGTAAGAGTATCCCAGCAATATGAGTCTAATGGACGAGAGAGGACTCCAATGGGAGCCATGGGTCCATCCAGCCGTATGTTCTGAAACTGGGTGGAAAATCCCAGGTCTTTATCTTTGGCATCTATATACCCAAGAATCAGCTCATTACCATTTCTGCGCGCAACCAGGAGCTTTTCCATACCAATTTCGAATAGATTTTCCATGGTGTAGCGGCACGTAGCTCCAGTCTGAAAGTCAAACTATCTTAATGCCTTTCTACATATGTCGCCACGGGTTGTTTGAATTGTTCTGATGTTTTTGCGTTGGTTGTTTGGATTAAAAAGGCGGCAGGACTTATTAGTCATGCCGCCGTAAGTTTCACTCTGATATCAATTACTGAAGTAGAGTGTAATTCCTGACCGTGGCCGTCTACCGTAATAGTAGTAGTTGCTGGGTGGGAAGCCCCAAGCTGGACCATAATATGGGTAGAAAGGTGGGTAGAAGAAGATACTGCTATTCCTGCGGCTGTGGCGTCTGTGGTCCCTGTGGCGTCTGTGGTCCCTGTGTCTTCTGTGTTCTCTATCGCCTCTATTGCCTCTGTCTCTGACTTTATATAGGTCTAACTTGGATTGCTGTGCATTGGATCCTATTTCACCTCGAATAGATGGATCAGCCGATCTAAGTCCAGCATGAGTATCATAGGGAATAGCAGATAGTGCTAGTAGTAATATACTTGATGTGAGTACGAAAAAAGTATTTCTGTTTAACATGTCGTAGCTCCTCCTCAAAGAAAATCAATGAGTTATGGCTTTATGAACATGTTAGAACTTTGTAGCTGAATACAGGCTGAACGGCTGGCTGCTTCCAGTTTTTATCCCTTTGATATTATTTGGTTAGCAGGTTTCGACGCCGCATGTAAGTGTTCACGATTCCGTCGATGGTTTCCTGCTCATATGGACGTAGTCCGCGCAGTGACATGTATTTAATGCCATTGCCTATGACATCACCATCATGTTTCAGGCAGAAGCCGAGCTTAACGCGGCCCTTTTTCCCATTTACTTCAAACGAGGTTTCTGTGAGTTCCAGTTCTGGCCGTGAAATATCCAGATGCTCCAGATTAATCTCCATGCTTTCATAGATAACAAGAGGGCGGGCAGGGTTGATCATAATATTCTGTTGTTGCATCAACGGCACTAGGATGTGTGGAAAGGTACGACCTGAAAATTCCACATAGCTACGGGCCAGGCTTCCTATGGCGGTCTCGTCTTTGGATACCTCTCCAGACTTAGTGATGGATAGATATATCTTGCCTTCATCATCCCTTGCCTCAACCGATTCAGAATCTATGCTGTGGAATTGCATGATGGTGTCATCGTTTACCATGCCTGAAAAGGTAAATCTCATTTGTTGGCTAAGTCCCAGCTTGGCAAGTGCGACGGAAAACAGCAGGTCTCCCGGTACGCAAAACATTTTGTTATCCGGATCGTGGAGAGGATTGAAATCACCCGCGATATATTTGGCGAAGTCACTTGCCTGCCCACGGGTAAAGCGGATGCTTTGTTCAGATTCAGAATAGTAGTCAGTGAGGAACATATAAATATCTACGAAGATTATTTTTGAATGTTATTCTTTTACCGTCGAAGTGAATCTATCTGTTTTCAGGTAAGAGAAACTAGGCGTCTTGTTACTGGAGCGTGATTCTAACTGTAAAGGATGGTGATATACCACTCTCATTTTGCATGATATTCAAGAAACGCATACTTTATCAGTGGATTGCTCAAGAACTATTCGCCTCACATGATTGGTGATTACGATCAATGAATCATCTCGCATGTTTGATATCTAAGAACGTACTGTCTTTTTTAGGTGTGATATTGCGGGCTGGGAGCTTTGCTATTGACGGCACGAATTGAAGGAGAAAACTACATGTTGTGGAAGTGTATTTCAGTACTTTTCTTTTTAGGCACGATTCCATTTGCAACCGCCTATGGTCAGAACGATCTCGGGTCTGAGAAGGATCTACTTAGCAAAATCCGCCAATTGACCTTCGAAGGAAAACGGGCTGGTGAGGGCTATTTCAATGCCACCGGGTCGCGACTGATTTTTCAGTCAGAGCGTGATGACAAAAATCCCTTCTACCAGATCTATTTGATGGATCTAGAGACAGGGGATGTGGAAAGAATCTCTCCAGGACATGGCAAGACCACCTGCGCCTGGATTCATCCTTCTGACCGATTTGCACTTTACGCATCTACCCATGATGATCCCGATGCAAAGTCCAAGATGCAGGCGGAACTGGATTTTCGCGCATCCGGCCAGAAGCGACGATACTCCTGGGATTATGATGAGAACTTTGATATTTATGCTCATGATCTAAGAACCGGGTCTCGCCAAAACCTTACCAAGGCTCCAGGCTACGATGCCGAGGGGGCCTATTCTCCCGATGGTAAGAGAGTGGTATTTGCCTCAAACCGCAGAGCCTACTCTGGAAATATGACTCCTGATGAGGCGAAGATATTTGAGCATGATAAATCCTACATGATGGACATCTACATCATGGATTCTGACGGCTCTAATCTGAAACAGCTTACCAACTCACCCGGATATGATGGCGGTCCTTTTTTTAGTGCAGATGGCAGCAAGATCACCTGGAGGCGTTTCTCAAAAGACGGAAGCAGGGCGGAAATCTTCACCATGGATTTGGCTACCGGGGAGGAGAAGCAGCTTACCCGCATGGGTGTGATGTCATGGGCCCCGTATTTTCATTCCAGTGGAGAGTATCTGATCTTCGCATCAAATCGCGAGGGCTTTGCCAACTTTGAGCTATTCATAGTTGATGCGGCGGGCAGGCATGAGCCGATTCGGGTTACCCATACAGACGGGTTTGATGGTCTGCCGGTATTTTCCCCGGATGGCAACAGCCTCTCCTGGACCTCCACCCGTAGCGCCAATAAGACCAGCCAGATCTTCATGGCCGCATGGAACCATTCCCGGGCCCGAAACCTGCTTGGTCTGGATGAGGCTGGCGCAAACAAGTCATCACAAGCTGTATCAGCAGACATAACAACTACCAAGGGTGCCATTGATGTAAAGGATATCCGCCTGCATGTCTCGCGTCTGGCCTCGGATGAGATGGAGGGCCGTCTCACAGGTACTGAAGGTGAGAAGCTTGCGACCGCATATGTGTCCTCAGTGTTCCAGCAATTGGGTCTGGAGCCGGGTGGTGATGAAGGTTATTTTCAACCCTTCGGTTTTACCGCAGGTGTGCGTCTCGGCCAGAACAATCGGCTGGCGATATCAAATCAGGAAAATCCTAAACTTGATGAGGAGTGGCGACCACTGGCCCTGTCGCGCTCGGGAGAAATAAAGTCGGCCGATGTCGTTTTTGCCGGATACGGAATTGTGGCTCCGGGCACGGACAAGGTGCCGGATTACAACTCCTACGGCGAACTGGATGTAACAGGTAAATGGGTCATGGTGCTGCGGTTCCAGCCGGAATCAGTGCCGGTGGAGTGGCGGCGGCACATGGCCCACTATTCTGACCTGCCCTATAAGGCCGCGGTAGCCAAACGTCGCGGGGCCGTGGGGATGATAGTTGTAACCGGACCCAGGGCCGAGGCCCGGGATCGCTTGGTGGAATTGAAGTTTGATGCAGCATCACAGACCTCCATCGCGGTGCTGGCTGTAAGTGACGAACTGGCGGTAAAGATAATGGGACAGGACGGTCCCAGGCTTGGCGGGATTCAGGAAAAGCTGGATAAAGGGGAGTTAGTCGCCGGGTTTAAGATCAAGGATATAAAGGTCTCCGGCGAGATAGATATAATGCGGGAAAAGCGGATAGGGCGGAATGTAATAGGTCTTCTAAAAAGCACAGCAGACAAGAAGTTGCCGCCGGTTATCCTGGGTGCCCACGTGGATCATCTGGGACGTGGTGAGGTATCCGGATCTTTGGCACGCGAGGATGAGCGCAACGCCATCCACTATGGCGCGGATGACAACGCCTCGGGCGTTGCAGCCATGCTAGAAGCGTCTCAATATCTGGCCGATCTACAGGCCAAGGGCAAACTTGGGGCAAAGCGTGATATCTACTTTATCGCCTGGTCAGGGGAGGAGATGGGAACACTTGGCTCAACTCATTTTACCGAGAAGCTAGCCGCCGGTGCCGATTTAAAGGGAAAGGTTGCCGCCTACCTGAACATGGATATGATCGGTCATTTACAGGATAAGGCATATCTACAAGGGATAGCTTCCAGTACTGCTTGGAGCAGAGAAATCGAACGTCGTAATGTGCCGGTCGGCCTATCAATCGCGACCAAGAACGATCCCTATCTTCCCACCGATGCCACACCCTTTTACATGCATGGTGTGCCAATACTCAGCGCCTTTACCGGGGCGCATGAAAACTATTCATCTCCGAGAGATACCGCAGATACACTCAACTATGAGGGGATTCGCGATATTGCACGGCTTATGGCCGGAATCACACGTTCCATTGCACGATCTAAAGATTCGCCAGATTATCAGCATGTGGATCGAAAAGAGAGTGGTATAGGACGAAAACACCTGCGCGCATATCTTGGTACCATACCATCATACGGGCAGGATGAAGCTGTAAAAGGAGTAAAATTACAGGGGGCGGTAAAGGGAGCTCCGGCTGAGGCCGCTGGAATAAAAAATGGTGACGTACTGATTGGGCTAGCTGGAGTTAAAGTAGATACTATCCACGATTTCATGAGCGCGCTTTCTGGTCTCAAGGCAGGAGAAATGACCGAGATGATTATACTGCGTGACGGCAATCGCATTGAGATGAATGTGATCCCTGGGGCCAGGGAGTAATTTGAACAATAATATGGACACATTAAAGATACTTGAGGAGACACTACATCAGGAGGTCCCACTCACAAAGCAGATGGGAGTAAGCGTAGAGTCGTATGATGGCCGCGAACTTATGTTACACGCAGATTTTGAACCGAATATAAACATCCACGGTACCGCCTTCGGCGGCAGCTTATATAGCATCTGCGCTGTTACCTGTTGGGGTATGTTGCATCTAAAGTTCGAGGAGGCCGGTCTAGATGCCCACAGTGTTCTGGGGCAGGCCAGGATTTTCTATATGCAGCCGGTAAGAGGAGATATTCAAGCCAGATGTCGGCTACCGGATGATAAATCCTTTGAACAGTTTATCCAGCGGTTAAAGCAGGGAGAGAAGGCGAGAATTGAACTGGTAGCTGAGATTTGTACAGAAGATGGTCTTGCGGCCAGTTATGCTGGAAATTATTCGGCGTTTTTTAAGCGCGACTGATTGATTTGTCCACGCAAAAAAAGGCCCGTGAGAGTTATTTCACGGGCCTTTCCTTAAATCGGTTATTTAGCAATCGCTAGAGACCTGGTCGGTCTCCCTCTTCCATGACTAGAGATGTTTTAGCCTGTTCAAGCATTTTGCGATGTTCTTCCTCTTCAATGGCCAACTCATCGCAGTATTTTTTGATAGCAGGATTTTCAACCATGGATGCCATTACCTTGTAGGTATCCCGTGCATGAGCCTCCATGCCTATGGCGAAATCTAGAACTGCATTCATATCATTGCTTTTAAACAAGTCGTTGTGTGCTGTCTTGGCGCTTTCATCCATGTCCTTTTCAAGTTCGTCCAGATAAGCATTTGCATCAAAACCATCTAACAACTCTGTGCCTTCTGCCTTTTCCAAGAACTCTCTGGCGTGATCTTCTTCAAGCCCGGCCAGCTCTATGAATAACATACGGGTTTCGTCATCGGGCGTGATCTTCGAAGCCAGATTATAGAAAGCTGCAGCTTTGACCTCATTAGCGAGGGCATTTTTCAAAACATCGTTAGCAGTGCCCATTTGTTTCCTCCAGTTCTAAACATTATCAGTTAAATTGATACTATTAGGGATCAATTGCTTTTAGATTTCAACTCTATTTATCAATGTATAGCATTATAGATAGTTAAAAGTATATGTGGTGCAGAAAGGGCTATGTCCAGGCAAGATATGTGTAATTTACTTAATGCGTTGGACAAATATATTTATATATACGGTATAAACTGTACGTTAATCTGCTTCTAAAATATCCTGGATAGATGTTTATTCGATAGTTACATGCGGAGTTATAGTGATTAGAATATACATGGTTTTTGTCACCGCAACCTGCAAGTGGAATATGAAATGAGAATCAAACAGATAATACTGCTAATTATCATGGTATTGGTTTATAACACATGCCAAGCTGGGTCTATAACTGAAAATCAGTTCAGCAGTATCAAGTTATTGGGGCAGTTAAACGGCGTGGCATTGCATTGCAAGTATCTCGGTGAAACCCGCAAGATGAAGCAGGCATTGGTTAGCGCATTACCAAAGCGTCGCCAGCTGGGTAAGGCGTTTGATGATATTACTAACGAATCATTCCTGGCCTTTATCCAGAACAAATCAGCTTGTCCCGAGAAAGAGCAGTTCACAACCGATGTGGACACTGCAATCCAGAGGCTGAATGCCGCCTTCTCGGAATAATAAAAACACTCCAAGCGAAATAGGTAACATCAAAATGGAAAGGCCGTATCATCCATCAATATCCCTGTTACTGGGGCTGCTGTTTTTGCTGCAAGTCCCCCTGTTGTCGGCAGATGATAAATTCCGCGTCGTAGCCAGCATCAAACCAATTCACTCCATTCTCTCCAGTCTTATGCAAGGCACAGATGGGCCTCAACTGTTAGTAAAAAAGGGACAAACGCCTTTTGGATATGAGCTTAGTGATCAGCAAAAAGAAAAACTTACTAAGGCGGATCTAATAATCTGGGTTGGACCAGAGCTTGAGAAATTTCTTGTAGAACCACTGGCAAGACTTCAACCAGAAGTCATAGTAAAGACTCTATTAGATGATCCCAAGATTAAGGTATTACCGTCTCGTTGGGACGATTCCAGGCGAGATCCGTTCTTTTGGCTGGATAGCAGAAACGCTGTCGTACTGGTTGATGAGTTGACCAGGGAATTGATGGTGGCTGATGCAACCCGCGCCCATCTGTATAAGCGCAACCGTGATGCTTTGTTTACACGTATGGCAGAATTGGATCGCAAGCTGGAGTATGGCTATCGCGGTCTGAAGAGCGGCATCGGAATAGCCTATTACGACACGCTTCAATACTTTGAGCAGGCCTATGCCCTGAAGATCAGAGGGCTGGTTGCAGAGTCTCCCATCAAACCTGTTGATGCCGCCAAATTATTGGATGGTCGCGCCAAGTTGGCAGATGGTTACTACTCCTGTCTGCTGACTGAGGCTAGTATGGATATGCCTGACCTTACACTCTTAACAGGTGAGACACAGATCAAAAAGGCAGAACTAGACAGCTTTGGCAGTAGCTTAATCCCAGGTCCTGATCTCTATTTTCAACTTATGGAGAACAATACCAATGCAATAAAAAACTGTATGCATAGAGATGCTTCTCTGGCCGATCAAGTAGATGTCGAAGTCACTCCAACGCCGAAAAAGATCGGCGGCAAGTTTATGCTGATGGATCACAATGGAGGGCTGGTCACCGAGAAGGATTTGAGAGGTAAATACCAGATCATACTTTTTGGGTATACCTTCTGTCCGGATATCTGTCCCACGTCACTACAGGTACTTTCGGCTGCTCTGAACCAACTGGGGGAGAAGGCTGACAAGATACAGCCTTACTTCATTACTGTGGACCCGGATCGGGACACGGTGAAGGCTATGAAGCGTTACGTCGGTTATTTTAACAAGAATATCATTGGTCTTACTGGCAGCAAGAGCATGATTGAAAGAGTAGCCAAAGAGTTTAATGTCAGATATGAGAAAGTTTTAGAACAGGGTATGGAGCCGGACATGTATATCATGGATCACACTGCTAGCGCCTACCTGATGGCACCGGACGGTTCATTCATTACCAAGTTTGCCTATGGTATCTCTCCCAGTCAGATGGTGGATAAGATCAACGAGTACATACCATAACAATCCCGCCCCCACAGGTTTTTTAGAATAGCTGGAATGCATTGCATCAAGAATTAAAAGGAAGGCATGCTAACTATTGGCAGTTGAAACACATACTCAAACCCTAATTCCGATTACAAGGTAAGTATACGAATAATTGGGCACCATAATCTGTGATCAGCTCAATGCCGCGTGACTGTCCGGCCTTTCCTTGGTCTTCGCTATGCGGCTTAGAATATACACCAGCCCGATTAGTGCCAGTCCGCTGGCTATATGTATCTCCCTTGTAAGAGGCCATAGCAAACCTATTGTGCAGGCTACCATGGCCAGGCGCATAAGCGGGTTTAGCTTGATCTTGTGCCAGCCCTGCACGGCTGCGGCAAAGGCGTAGAGTCCGAGCAGAGTGTATAGACCGATCTCCAGAACAGCTGCTGCGTCGCCGGTGATAATCGGGGTATAGGCGAACAACAGCGGCAAGATATAGAGAGACTTTGCGATCTTCCATGAGGTGAAACCAGTAGCGATAGGCGGTGTATCTGCAATGCTGGCGGCGGTAAAAGTACACAGACATACCGGGGGAGTGACATTAGAGTCCTGCGACAGCCAGAAGATGATCATATGTGCGGCCAATAGGATCATGGTAAGTTTTTCCTGATCCACCAGCATTGGCTGCAACAGTTGCAGTGTTTCCAGTGGCATAGCCTCAAGCATGGTCATGGCCTTGCTAAAGTCGAGATTGCCTAGGCTGCCGAGAATTTCCGGGTTGGTCAGCATAAGCACGGCCTTGGCCTCTTCCGCAATGTTGCCGCCAGAGAGAGCGGTGGCCATATCGACATTGGCCATAAGATTGAACAGGGCCGGTGCAGACAGGGTTGCCAGTACGATGTAGGCGGCGGTAACCGGCAGGCCCATTCCAAGTACCAGGGATGCCAGCGCCACCAGCACCACGGCAATAAGCAGCGAGCCGCCGGCCCATTCTGTGATCATCAAAGAGAAGGTGTTGCCGATACCGGCTGTGGCAATCACATTTACCACCAGGCCCACGGCGCAGAGCAACACGGCGGTTGTCACCATGTTTCTGGCACCCATGGCGAAGGCGTCCATAATCGCCCTGGGTCCCATCTTTATAGGGGTAAGCCAGGAGGTAAGCACCACGGATATTATTGCTATAACACCGGCATATACCGGGGTAAAACCGTAGATCAGCATGGCTATAAGAATGACTATCGGAATGATAAAGGACAGACCTTCCTTGAACACCAGTGGCAGTATGCTTGGCCCCTTTTCCGTGGGCAGGGTGATGCCCTGTTTGAATGCCTCGAAGCGCACGTAGAATGCCAGAGAGAAGAAATAGAGCAGCGCCGGAACGAAGCTGACAGCAACAATGACGGTGTAATCTATCTGGGTGTAGCTTGCCATCACAAATGCCCCGGCCCCCATTATTGGCGGCATAAGTTGACCACCGGTAGATGCAGCGGCCTCGACGCCAGCGGCAAACTTGGCGGGAAATCCGGATTTTTTCATCATGGGTATGGTGATGATGCCGGTGGACGCGGTGTTGGCGATGGCTGATCCGGAGATGGTTCCGGTCAAGCCGGAGGCTATGACTGCCACCACGCCAGGTCCGCCCACCATGCGCCCGGCGATAGCTCTAGCCAGATGTATTACAAAATCCCCGGCACCTGAGCGCAGTAGAAAGGCACCGAACAGGATAAACACAAACACAAAGGTAGCGGATATTCTGGCTATGTTCCCAAATAGCGCATCGTCGCCAAACAGACTACGGAAGAGAGTGGTCTCCAGGGTCAGACCGCCAAAGCGGAACACGCCGGTTATCAGATCACCCCACCAGGTAATGTAGGTTAGCGCAATGATGATCAGGGAAGGTATGATCCAGCCGGTCGCACGCCTGGTGTATTCAATAGCGCCAATGATAACCAGGATGCCGGTTATCCAGTCCTGGATCGCAAGTGAAACTCCGCGCTCATAGATCAGGTCTTCTGCGACGATCAGATAGAGCGCGCTGCAAGCTATTATTATGCCGATGATCAGGTCAATTGTGCGCGGACCATTATTCTGGCTTATTGGATTAACCAAGACACAGAGCAGGGCAAAACCTGCAAAATGGATGATGTTTTGTGCCCCAGCATCGATAGTTCCAAAGCTGTTGAACCAGAGGTGAATAGCAGAAATCACGATGCCAAGGTAGTAGATAGAGTGCTGACTTCTCAGCAGGTCTACCTGATTTCTTATGCTATCTGGCATGCGATTCCAGTTATGCTTGCTCAGCACCATTCATTTATCTCCTCTTGGGCTGTAACTATTCTTGTTATTCAGAAAATGTGGGGACGAGAATCCCGCCCCCACGATGGGCCAGGGTCAGTCGACTATCAGGTGTGCAGGTATGGTTACTCCCGCCTCTTTGTAATATTTCACTGCGCCCTTATGCAGAGGCACCGGTAAACCGGCCAGGGCCTTCTCGATAGCCATGGCCTTGGTTGCCTTGTGGATTGCCTGTAGGAAGGGCAGGTTCTCGAAGATGGTCTTGGTTAGCAGATATACAAACTCCTCATCCACATCTGCATGGGTCGCGAGAAAGTTCGGTTGGGCGATTGTGTTCCAGTCTGAATCCTGTCCTGGATAAGTCCCGGCCTTGATAGTAAACGGCGTCCATAGGCCCATACCCCCGTCTGCCATTTTGGCGAGTTCAGGTGAGAAGGACAGCGGTTTTACCTTGTCGCCGGCAGATGCAAACAGCTTGGTGATTGCGCCGGTTGGAACGCCGGCCGGGATTCCAACACCAGCAACCCGTCCATCCTGCAATGCATCAGCAGATGGCCCATAACCTGCGTGGAGCAGTTCATATTTGGCATCCATGTCTATGCCAAGATTAGCCAGGATTCTCTGGTTAGAACCGATGGTGCCAGAGTTTTTCTTGCCCATAGCCAAGGTCTTGCCATACAGCCCTTTCAGGTCTTCGATGGTACCGGTTTTGGCCTGATCGGCCGCGACAACAAACTGCTCTACGTTTTGCCACAGCATAGTCACAGAACGCATATGAGTCTGTTTGCCAGAGCTGGCAACAGGACCGGTTCCATTCCAGGCATAAGATCCATACAGGCCCTGGAGAATGGCAAACTGTACCTCTTTCTCGCGCAATAGCTTTACATTTTCGCCGGAACCGGCTGAGTTGATAGCCGAGATACTGGCCTTGTGTTTGGGCTGTATCTTTACCTTAGTGAGTGTTGCCAGAGCAACACCTACGGGGTAGAAGGTGCCACCAGTACTGGCGGTTGCCAGTAGGTAGTTTTTGTTTTCTACCGCATGTCCCGTTGTTGCGAGTACGGTCATACAGGTAACGGCTATTGTTGATATCCAACTTTTGAAATTCGTTTTCATGCGAGGTCCTCTTCTTTGGTTGTAGTTGAACAGTAAAACAGGTCAGTGGATTTGCCCTGTACCGAGATCCATAAGGAGCGCCAGTCTGTAAGATCCTCAGGCCAAGGCGAATATCTGTTCGATACAAAAAACTTTCATTGAGTGAGGATGTTCTAGAGAAAAACCGGGGGTACTTGCTTCATGGATAAACACGCATCCTCTTAAAAAAGCATAGACGATGGCTGGATAATGGCTAGTTGGCTTGACCTAAATAATCGGGAAACCAGCAATAATGGGTGGTGTTTATCTGGGGCGGGTACGGTTTTGATTGCTACCAGGCGAGATCAATCAAAGAACTGAATGTTTTGGTCTCGGCTGTTATCGGATCAACAAACTCCAGCCGTTTTGCCAACAGTTGCAGCGGCCGCTTAAAGTCATCGGCTGACTCAGGCTGTAACTCAGGATAGTAGCGCTCATTTAAAATTGGCATCCCAAGCCCGCTCATATGCAGTCGTAACTGATGGGTTTTGCCTGTAAGCGGGTAGAGATGGAACAGTCCTTTTCCATCTTTTATTGCAACACATTTTATCCGGGTTCTGGCATTGATCTCGCCTGCGCTTATAGACATTCTAAACCCTGGATTACCTTGTACAATACGGTTCTCGATCATCCACTCTTTTGGCTGACGTTTTGGATCTGTCTCGGTGTTTGCAGCTATGCTGGCGATGGCGTTATAGCTTTTTTTAACACAGCCAGTTTTAAACATATTCTGGTACAGACTGCGTGTTTCAGAATTGGTTGAGAACATCACCACTCCAGCCGTCCAGCGGTCTATTCGGTGGATTGGTGAGAGATGATCAAGACCAGTACTCTTACGCAGGCGGTAAAGCAGACACTGTTTTACATATCTACCACCTGGTGTTACCGGTAAAAAGTGTGGTTTGTCTGCCACTAGCAGGTTATCGTCCTGGTGCAGAATAGTTTCGCAGAAAGGAATAACCGGTTCTTGCTCTACCTCACGGTAGTAGAAGATACGTTTTTTGGGTGTGTATGGAGAACCTAGCTCAATACGGCTTCCATCATCCCACTGTACCTTTCCATCTTTGATACGCTGTAACCAGATGTCAGGTTCGATGCGGGGGAACTTTTTGATCAGAAATTCCAACACGCTGGAGCAACCAGCGCTATCTTCCGGCATGGTTACAGTGGATGGATATTCGGATATTCCCACAGACTAGAACTGATCTTGCCGACCGCTTAGAAGTAGAGCCTAAGCACAGTCTCGGCGACACAGGCAGGGCGTTTTCTATCTTCAACTTCAATGCTGACTTCGTTTACCACTTCTATGCTGCGTTTCATTGGTGTCAGCCCGACCAGACGAATTCTGCCCCTGACCCGAGATCCAGCTTTTACCGGAAATGGGAAGCGAACTTTATTAAGACCATAGTTAACTACCATTTTTGCATCGGGATAGGGGTTGTTGTCTGGATCTACTGTCGCGGTGAGCGTTGGTATTAGCGCCAGGGTCAAAAAGCCGTGGGCGATTGTGGACTTAAAAGGAGAGTCAGTCTTGGCTCGTTCTGGATCTGTATGAATCCACTGGTTGTCGCCGGTAATTTCTGCAAACTGATTGATACAGTTCTGATCAACAGTAAGCCATTCTCCCAAAAATGTTTCTTCCCCAAGTTTCTTCTTCAGCGATCTGTAGGTATTTTCTGCTGTTAGAGATATTACAGCATCCTTCTCAGTATCATGGATGTCGTCGTCAAATAGATTGAAGCGTGAAATCCATGGGTTGTTGAGAGTATTTGAGATCTTATCGTTAAGTAGATCCGACCAATTGCGGAACTTTGGTTCTAACTTGGCGATGAATTCTGCGTTATTTTGTTGAATATTCTCTGTTTTTTCCCTGATAAATTCTATTACGTTCATTTGCGATTCCTGCTGGTTCTAAACAAAAACACCAATATCCATAGATTTGTCATAATACATGGTCCTTGCATGAGACAAAAGGACTTGGATTTTTATCCAGCAAAGCCAAAAAGAACGTCTGCTGGCATTTTTGTTATCTAGGGTAGTGCTCACTACAGCTTACCTATTACAACAAAATAATTCGTGGAATTTAATTTTAAAGCAATGGTTTGATGCTCGCCCATGTTTGATAAATGAATGATAGTATTACCCGTGGATTGGCTATCAAGAAAATCACCCGATAATGAGTACCACTAACTAACCAGACAAGGAAAAAAGTTGTTAAATAGTAGGCGCATAAATAGAACGTAGACACAATAAATGAGTAAAACAATGAGATATGCTGAAATTACCGGCTGGGGGAAATGCCTTCCCCCTGCCGTTTTGACCAATGATGATCTTGCTACCTTTCTAGATACGGATGATGGGTGGATTCGTAAACGTACAGGGATGCAGGAGCGTCGCATATCCCATGTCCCGGTTTCACAACTCGCCTATGTAGCGGCACAGCGCGCTCTGGCAGCAGCGGGTCAAACGGCTCAGGATGTGGATCTGATTATCTTTGGTACAACTACCCCGGACACTATATGTCCAAATTCTGCATCAGGGGTTCAGAAACTTCTGGCCGCCAGCAATGCGGCCTGTATGGATCTGAACACTGCCTGCACCAGTTTTCTCTATTCCATGACAGTTGCAACCAGTATGGTACGTACAGGCGTAGTGCGTAACGCATTGGTGATTGGGGCAGAGGTTATCTCCCCGATGATGGACTGGAATAATCGTAATGTGGCTGTATTGTTTGGCGATGGTGCCGCAGCATTCTTTCTTGAGTCGAGTGAAAAACCACTGGGTGTTATGGCGGAATCTCTTGGTTGCTACGGAGAAGTAAGAGACATCCTCAGCCTGGAAGGATGGGGTGTGGAGTATGCCAACCAGGGCAGGGTGCTAGGCGATGTCCAATGGCAATTTGAGGGGCAGGAAATCTTCAAACGAGCGGTAAAAGGTATGGCAGATGCCTGTCAGGTGGTACTTGAAAAATCTGGTCTGGCTGCGGATGAAGTAGATCTCGTGGTTCCACATCAGGCCAATCTAAGAATCATAGATGCGTTGGCAAACCGTGCCGGAGTTCCAGCCGATAAGGTATTCGTCAATATTCATCGCTATGGAAATATGTCGGCAGCAACTGCACCGATAGCACTGGTTGAGGCGTTGGAAGAAGAGCGGGTAAAACCTGGAAGTAACATCCTCATGCCTGCATTCGGTGGTGGGCTGACTTGGTGTGCTCATTTGCTTAAGTGGGGGGGAAGAACACAGCCGTTGGCAACTTCAGATGCCGAACTACCGCCTTGTGAAAAAACTGCGCTGGAGTTAGTGCAGGAGATTATTAGGCGTAAGTCAAACGATGATACTCCTGCAAATATCGACTGAATGATCGGACAGTGGATTGATCCACTGTGCCATATAAATGTGAACCACGATGTGTTCATTAAATTGAAGGTTATTTATACGGATAACCGTTAAGGCGATTGTTTTGTGACCAGCTCAGATAGGGAGGTTGATTAATACCTTCAGATACTCTTGTCGTGCAGTGGCTGTTGTTAAGTCAGGCCAGCGTAATTACTGCCCAGACGAATGCCCCTGAGATAGTTAGAATTACAAATGCCAATAAAGGATTTGCCTGTTTTGGTTCTTTCAACTGTGCATTATCCCGAAACACTTTCTTGCCTGTAATGAGAGAGAATATGAGATTCTGTCGCTTAACGATTAGATAAAAGAATGCCGCAGAGACATGTAGCATTACCAGAACCAATAAGACAATCAGGCAGGATTCATGGATCAGAGTAAGAATTTCGCTGGTTTGAAGTGTTACCAAGTGTCCTAATGGTGCCAATGTGACGCACCCATCATCAGCAAATAACCCGGTTACCGCCGAAACCGCGAGTAACGTAATCAGGAATACAACCATTAAACCGCCGACCGGGTTGTGTCCTGCATATGGAGTTGTAGCTTCTTTAAAAAGGCTTTTGATGTAGTTTAATGCTTCATTTGGGCCTTTGATAAACAAGGCAAATCGTGAAGAGTCACTCCCAATAAAACCCCAGCTGATGCGAAATAGCAGAAGTGTTAATGCAGCATAGCCAATGTAACTATGGATTACGTTATTATTAGTTTTCGCGCTGATGATTAGGCTGGATACTATAATTACCAAGCTCCAGTGGAAGAGTCTTGTAGCCAGATCCCAAACGTGGACAGAGTGTGATTTAGAGCTTCTATCTTTTGACATGTGCGGGATTCATCTAATCAGAAAGGGTCTTCACCAAAGTCAGTGCGCCACGAATATCACCCAGTTCAAAGCCAACTGCGACGTCTTCTGGGTAATACTTATCTAGGGCATCTCTGACTTCGGGTTTGAGGCTTTTGCGATTTCCGTGACAAAGGAGGCATCCACGCTTAGTAGGTAATGCTTTCATATATCGGTATAATTTTTGTCCGCGATAATAGACAACCTCATCATGTTCAAGGTGTCGTATTGCTTCGCCGTTGGCGAAACGTTGTTCGAACGATTGCATTATCTTCTTTTCCCAAGGATCAAACATATTAGCCGATCTACGTAGCTTCAGACTGGTTCTACCCACATACCATTTTCCTGTTGATAGCTTAAGCGCAACCCGTGGGCCAATGTCTTCGCAAATCCTTATCGCTTCAGCGGGACTACCTTGTTCCTTGGCAGCTATTACCTCTTTCTTTATATTCAGATAGAGGCGGGTGGCAATATCAATTGCTTCTTCTTTTAGATCTGATAGTTCATCAGCCTCAGATGCAGATAAAGGCATGCAAAGCATAACGAGTATTGTAAAAATATGGGGAGTAACTGAGTTTTTTATTATTAACTGCATACAGAATACTGACGTTTACAAATTACGAAACGATTTCTGTAAATAAATGATACGAAATCTTGAATAAAAGCGATGGTATCGAATAGTAAATAACCTGGCATTGCGTTACATCAATGGGAAAATAATTTTCATAGATAACGTCGAATGGCCTCAGAATGACTGATCTTTTATCAGTGGAGGCTGCGAGATTATTCGCAAACAAAGTCTGCTTGCCTCTTTGGGGCTGCTTTCGTATGTGATAATGGCATCTTGAGATTTAACGCGGGCGATGATTACGTCAGATGCAGTTGCAGTGCCTGTTATGGATAGAACCAATAGTAGTGATATAAGAATGTGATATCTAAATTTCATAATGAATACCCCTTTATTACTAAGTAGAAACCAGGGCATGGTTCTTTGGAGAGAAAAGTCTATACAGTGCAGGCACGACAAACAGGGTAAGCAAAGTGCTGGATGCAAGACCTCCCACAACTACTGTTGCCAGTGGTCGTTGAACCTCTGAGCCGACACCAGTTGCCAACAGCATTGGTAACAGCCCCAGGGCAGTAAATGCTACCGTCATCAGGACTGGGCGCAGTCGGGAGACAGCGCCTCTAAATATGGCGTCACTGACTTCAAGTCCTGACTCCACATTCTGGTTAATTGCATTAACCATCAGCACCCCGTTCTGCACGGCAACACCAAACAATGCGATGAAACCAATTGATCCAGGAACAGAGAGGTATTGTCCTGTCCAGTAAAGGGCTGCAATACCACCAATGAGTGCGAGTGGTACATTGAGCATGATAAGCATGGCCTGACCCACAGAGTGGAAGGCAAAGTAGAGCAACAGAAAGATCAGCCCCAGTGATAGTGGTACCACGATCAGTAAACGTTTCTGGGCACGTTCCTGGTTTTCGAACTGGCCACCAAATACAACGGAGTATCCTGGCGGCAGTTCAATCTCATCACCTATGCGTCGGCGAAGTTCATTTACCAATCCGCCCATGTCTCGTCCCTCAATGTTGGACTGGATTACTACACGTCTTTGCACATCATCCCGACGGATCTGCGGCGGACCAGATTCGATTACCACATCAGCAACATCACCTAGTCGTACCTCAGCTCCACCCGGTGCCTGTATCACCAGTTTTCTCAGTGCTAGCACATCTGTGCGGTATTCCTTGGCCATACGTACGTATATATCGTAGCGTTCATTGCCCTGTATTACCTGTCCGGCCTCGGTGCCACCGATTCCATCCGATACCATATCCATAATCTGGGATACCGGTATGCCGTAGCGAGCTAGGAGATCACGCCGTGGTCGCACAGTTAGCTGGGCCTCGCCAGTGATTTGCTCCATCTCCACACCGCGTGTGCCATCAATGGTTCTGGTCAGGGCTTCTATGGCCCTGCCTTTTTCTGCCAGTACTTTCAGGTCTGGCCCGAACAGCTTGATGGCAAGTTGCGCCTTTACGCCCGATAGCAACTCGTCAACACGTGTGGCGATGGGCTGTGAAAAAGTGAAGAGTAGCCCAGGGTGTTCTGACATAGCCCTCTCAAACTTCTCCTGTAGTTCAAATCGATTATTGGCGCTAGTCCACTCATTTACCGGCTTGAGTCCAACATATATCTCCACATTGGAAACGGGTTCCGGGTCACCACCAAGTTCCGCACGCCCTATACGACTTGAAGCGTAGGTAACTTCCGGGAAGCGCATCAGGCGTTTTTCAAGCTGTGCCGATACACCAAGGGCTGTATCCAGGCTGGCAGAAGGGGCTAAGGTAACACGGACGTTAATGGTTCCCTCTTCAAGTTCAGGTACGAACTCGGTACCAAGCTTTGGCAGCAAGAGTATCGCAGCGGTAAACAGAGCCAGTGCAGAAACCACTACAAGCCATTTAATCTTCAAAGCAATTCGCAACAAATGTTGGTACAACCACTCCAGGGGAATGAACAACAAACTCCTGCGTTGTTTAACAGCGCGTCGAAAAGAGAAAGTGGCAAGGGCAGGAGTTACAACAAGTGCAACAACCAGGGAAGTGAGCATGGCAAGAACAATGGAAACTGCCATGGGCTGGAACAGTTTGCCTTCCACGCCTTCCAGGGTGAATAGAGGGGCAAATACCACAACGATGATGGCCACGGCATAGAATACCGGGCGACCAACCTCGCGTGCTGCCTCCTGAATACGCAGTGCAATTCCATGGTGGTCATGAATTGCATCGTAAGGATCAGGATCACCCGAGACCTTATCTTCATGCATGGCATCCGGATGGGAGAGATGCTTGAAGATGTTTTCCA
>RRYU01013803.1_pt1 | contig 39117 bp, 38 predicted proteins | sample 2162651 | NCBI WGS metagenome assembly RRYU01 (sample SAMN10267283, study PRJNA491782) | microbial mat metagenome | isolation source: biomat in the production well | place: Japan: Minami-Kanto gas field, natural gas well KTG3 | collected 2017-06
AACAGGAATTGCCAGCAAAAAATTTCCTGTAACAAATTTTCAACGCCACCAGAAAAAGGAGATTCATTATGGCTCTATTCGGCACTAAAGACACAACAACCGCCCATTCGGATTATGAGATTATTCTCGAAGGCGGTTCGAGTTCCTGGGGACAAGTAAAAGGCCGTGCGAAAGTAAATGTTCCTGCGGCGCTCCCTCTCCTGCCGGCTGATTGTAACATCAAAATTGAAGCCAAACCGCTTGACACACAGAAAGGTGTAGTGCGCTTCACCTCCAAGATCGAATCAATCGTCGACAGCACAAAAAACAAGCTTGTCGTCGAAGTCGATATTGCCAATGAAACCAAAGACAGAAGAATCGCTGTCGGTGAAGGCGAAGTTTCTGTTGGCGATTTCTCTCACAAGTTTTCGTTTGAGGGTTCTGTTGTCAACATGTACTACTATCGTTCGGACGCCGTTCGCAGAAACGTCCCGAACCCGATCTACATGCAGGGTCGCCAGTTCCATGACATCATGATGAAAGTGCCGCTCGAAAACAATGATCTTATCGATACATGGGAAGGCTTCCAGCAGTCGATTTCAGGTGGCGGAGCAAACTTCGGTGACTGGATCAGGGAATTCTGGTTTATCGGACCTGCATTTACTGCTATTAACGAAGGCGGTCAGCGCATTTCTCCTATCCAGGTCAACAACTTCGGTGTCGAAAGCGGTGAAAAAGGCCCTGTTGGCGTTTCCCGCTGGAAATTCTCTCATGCCGGCTCGGGTATCGTAGACTCCATCTCCCGCTGGACTGAGCTCTTCCCGGTCGATCAGCTCAACAAACCGGCTTCGATCGAAGGCGGCTTCCGTTCAGACTCTCAGGGTATCGAAGTCAAGGTTGACGGCAACCTTCCCGGTGTATCACGCGATGCAGGCGGCGGTCTTCGCAGAATTCTCAACCATCCGCTCATCCCGCTGGTTCACCATGGCATGGTCGGCAAGTTCAACGATTTCACCGTTGACACTCAGCTTAAAATCGTACTTCCGAAAGGCTATAAGGTCCGTTATGCAGCGCCTCAGTTCCGTTCTCAAAACCTTGAGGAATATCGCTGGAGCGGCGGCGCTTATGCCCGCTGGGTTGAACACGTCTGCAAAGGCGGCACAGGCCAGTTCGAAGTCCTTTACGCTCAGTAAGAACAGGAAACTGAAGACTGACAGAAAAAGCCGGCAAAACTGCCGGCTTTTTCTGTTAACAGGAGATAACATGAAGGCCGACTGTGCATCCGGACCTCACCCCAGCATCTGCAGCATCTCTTCAACCTCGACCTTGATTTCCTCCAGCACGTCGCGCCTGCGCTGCTGGCTGAGAAGATGATTTTTTCGTTCACGGTTCATCTGCTTCTGAAGGCGAATAATTTCAGATGTCTTTTCATCGGACTCATGGTCCGATACACTGCGCCTGACCATATCTGTCGCCTTGCCAAGCTTGTATCCTTTTTCATAAATAAGCTCCTTGATCGTCAGCACCAGAGCGATATCCTTGTTCGTATAACGTCTGTTGCCCCTCGTGTCCCTTCCGGGAGAGAGTTCGGTAAAAAATCCTTCCCAGTAACGCAGAAGATATGCCGGGACTCCGGCTATTTTACTGACTTCTCCAATTGAATAATAGCTCTTGTTCGACTCGAAGGCCATAATGATCGATATCTCTAAATATTTTCTTTTCCCTCTTCTTATTATACATTACATCCGTGACATGAAGAAAAAAGCTTCCGATGAAAAATCTTCTCCATCTGAAAAAATATCTGTCCCGCTATCGCAGGAACCTGGTATATGGCATAGCGAGCATCATTCTCACCAATATTTTCGCTGTTCTTGCCCCACGCTATATCGGAGCGGCCGTAGATCTTATGGAAGAACCATTTACCATGAATATGGTTCTTCAGGACATAGGCCTCTACGTTCTCTTTGCCTCGCTCAGCGGCATATTCCTCTTTCTTGTACGCCAGAACATCATCGTTGCATCCCGCAGGATCGAATTTGATCTTAAAAACGACTATTACGCCCATCTGCAGACCCTCTCCCGGTCGTTTTACAATAACACCAGTACGGGCGAGCTGATCTCACGCGGCACCAATGACCTGAACGCTGTCAGGGATTTTCTGGGCCCCGGGATCATGTACTCCATCAACACCTTTTTCAGGCTTTTTTTTGCGGTCATCGCCATGATTCTTATTTCTCCGCAGCTGACCCTGTTTGCCTTAATACCTGCACCCCTCCTGAGCTACTCCGTCTACCGCATAGGAAAATCAATGCAGAAAAAAACAAGAAGCATTCAGGAAAGCTATGCGGGCATCACCAATCTGGTACAGGAGAATATCTCAGGCATACGGGTCATCAAAAGCTATACGCGCGAAGACGATGAGGTCGAACGGTTCAGAATGCTCAACGAAGAGTACTACAGAAAAAACCTCTCTCTTGCCAGGCTGCAGGCGTTGTTTTTTGCTTTTTTAACCGCACTGCTCGCCCTTTCGCTCATTCCGGTCATCTGGATCGGCGGCATCAATGTCATTAACGGCTCCATGACAATCGGCGATATCGCTCAGTTTGTCATCTATGTCTCCATGCTCAGCTGGCCGATAATCTCGATCGGATGGGTCACAAACATTATCCAGAAAGCCGCTTCCGCCCAGACAAGACTGAATGAAATCTTTCATACCGAGCCCGACATCACCGACACCATGGCGACAGCAGTACACCGAGAAAAAAGCAACGGGGACCTTACATTCCGCAACGTCTCATTCTCCTATCCAGGCAATGAATCATGCCGGATACTCGACGGTATTTCCCTCGACGTCAAAGCAGGAAGCAAAGTCGCTATCGTCGGGGCAACCGGTTCGGGAAAAAGTACGCTTGTCAATCTCATCCCAAGAATCTACGACCCGCAGGAAGGAGAAATACGTATAGGCGGACGCGATATTGGCAGCATTCCCCTGGCAGAACTGCGAAACCGTATCGGTTTTGTTCCGCAAACGAATTTTCTTTTTTCCGATACGATTGCAAACAACATCAATTACGGCAACAAGGACGAGGAATCAGACATGGTAATCCAGGCCAGCCGCATAGCAAGCCTGTATGATGATGTCATGGAATTTCCTGAAAAATTTGAGACAATGCTCGGAGAAAAAGGCATCAACCTCTCAGGAGGCCAGAAACAGCGAACCTGCATCGCCCGCGCTCTTGCATGGAAACCTGAAATCCTTGTCCTTGACGATGCCCTCTCGGCTGTCGACACCAGCACGGAAGCAAATATTTTCAAGGCCCTGCTCGAAAAACTCCCCGATACGACGCTCCTCCTGATCAGCCACAGGATTTCAACGGTAAAAAACTGTGACAGGATCATTGTCCTCAAAAACGGAGTCATCGCCGAAAGCGGTAGCCATGACGAACTTCTTGCAAAAAACATGATCTATGCCGAGCTCTACAATCAACAGCTCCTTGAAGACGAAATCAGCTCCCTTGCCTAAACGCGGGAAGAAGAATCGGGAACACACGTCGCCATCTGACGCAACAGGTCTTTTCTGGAAATCCCGTACATATGAACATAAAAAAGATTGAACATCAGAACCGCAGACTTGAGCGTCGGGGCAGAAAGCGCACGCCGAAAAGCGTATGACGGCGTAAAAACCCTGCGTGTCAATTCCGTATAACTCGGGATAAACTGCTCAAGAGAGATGCGTTTAGGCCGGTACAACATCTCCTGGGCCCATGAAAACCGGAACGCATCGTGATCATGCCGGTCATGAAGCAGCCTGCCTTCATCAGCAAGACGATCGAATACCGCTGTTCCGGGAATCGGGCGAAGCAGATTGATCCCGGGAACATCGATACCGGTCTCATGGATGAATGATTCTATCGCGAGACCCTCCTGAAGCGTATCCTCATCGAGACCATAGATAAAACTTCCGTAGACGCAGATCCCCGCGTTGCGTATGGCACGAATACAGGCGGCCTGACGTTCAACCGGATTGTGAAATTTATGGTGTGCGCGATTGCTCTCTTCAGCGAGACTTTCAATCCCGACAAGTAATGCTCCGCATCCCGACCGGGCAAATACATCGAGAAGCCCTGGGTTTTCGCCAAGCTTCGTCGTCGCCTGACCGACCCATCTGATCTTGTAAGGAATCAGTTCGCGAAAGAGATTTTCAGCATACTCCTCGTCAGCATTGACGGTATCATCAAGAAAAAAAAATATCCGCTTATCCTCTCTGAGAAACACTTCCACATCGTGCACAACATCAGCGACAGGCCTGTGGCGGAGTCTGTGGCCGTTCATCACATGAACATTGCAAAAGTCGCAACTGTAGGGGCAACCCCGCGTTGTCTGTACGACATTGGTGGTAAAATAGTTCGAGATATCAAGAGCTGACTTCACGACACTGCCCGTCAGTGATAGATCAGGAAAATCCGAAGCGCTATACTCCGCCTTCAGGCATCCGTCGACAAGATCTTCGAGAACATGCTTCCAGATCTCATCAGCCTCGCCCCGAACCAGCACATCACCGTGCTCACGGCAACGCTCCGGGAAAATAGTAACGTAAGGGCCTCCGAGAACAACCCTGAACCCTTTCCTCTTCAGCATATCCGCCAGTTCAAATGCCGGCTTGACAGCGCCGGTCTGAACGCTGATGCCGATAAGGTCCCAGTGCTGATCGAGAGGAAGCTGTTCAAATCGGAGATCGCAGATCTTCTGTTCAACACCCGGGACCTCGACTGAACTGAGAATCATCAGCGATAGAGGAGGAATGGCAAACTGCGCTCTTTTGATAACACTTTTAAGCACACCATCCGTTAAACGCCTGAAGCCGTTTGACACGGCATCCTGCTGAAGTTGCGCCGGCCCGTCGGTACCACTGTCTGCGGGAATAAATACAAGAAGAACTGAACTTTGTGCCATCACGCTGCGGTAGTGAAATAATTATGCCCCCCCAGAGGCAAGATCCTGAAGTCTTTTGAGTTCAATCATGGCCTCAAGAGGGGTAAGATGATCGAGGTCTATACTCTGAATCGCACGTTTAAGGGCGCGCTCCTCTTCCTCGAACAGATAGATCTGATTTGTCCGCACGGACTCTTTCTGCCGTTCAGGCATCTCAATCTCACGTTCTTCCATTCCTGAAAGGATTTCCTTTGCGCGGTTGATAACTTCTGAAGGCATGCCCGCCATCCTTGCAACCTCGATACCATAACTGTTGTCTGACGCTCCCCTGACTATCTTGCGCAGAAATACGACCCTGTCGGCTGTCTCGGTCACCGTTGCATTGTAATTGCAAATACCATCCATGCGCTCCTCAAGCCCGGCAAGCTCATGGTAATGCGTTGCAAAAAGGGTCCTTGCTCCTATAACGGAATGAATATACTCACTCATGGCCCATGCAATCGACATGCCGTCATAGGTACTCGTTCCCCGTCCGACTTCATCGAGCAGGATGACGCTGCTGCGTGTCGCATTGTTGAGAATGCTGGCCGCTTCGTTCATCTCGACAAGAAACGTACTCTCGCCGGAAGCAAGGTTATCCGATGCTCCGACCCGTGTAAAGATCCTGTCGACCAGGCCTATCTCGGCCTCGTCAGCCGGCACAAAACTGCCCACCTGGGCCAGCAGGCAGATAAGGCCCACCTGTCTGAGATACGAGCTTTTACCTGCCATATTCGGACCGGTAACGATAAGCATGCGCTGATGATCGTCAAAAAGGCAATCATTGGCCACATAAGGCTCATCGACATCAAGAATACGTTCCAGGACCGGATGGCGCCCGTTCTGAAGACGAAGTACCGGCTGATCGAGCATGACGGGCTTGCAGTACCGGGATTCATCCGCCGTCACCGCGAAAGAGCAGAGGCAATCCAGTTCCGCTATGATTTCAGCGTCTTCCTGTATATGACCGGCATCGGCAGCAATAGCCAGGCAGAGGTCTCTGAAAAGCTGCTGTTCAAGGGAAAAACTTTTTTCCTCTGCGCTGAGAATAGTCTCCTCATACTCCTTCAGCGCTGGTATGGTATAGCGCTCAGCGTTAACAAGAGTCTGCTTTTTCTCATAATATGAAGGAACCTTGTCACTGTTCGCCCTGCTCACCTCGATATAATAGCCGAAAACCTTATTGAATTGCACCTTGAGCGTGGAGATAGCGGTTGCCGCCCGCTCCTGCTGCTGAATCTCGAGCAGACGTTCCCTGGCCGTTGAAGAGAGCGAACGAAGCCTGTCCAGTTCAACATTGTATCCCTCCCTGATATACCCTCCGTCGCGCATCGATGACCCTGCATCGGGATCCAGGGCCTCGTCGATTCTCCGCACAAGCTCCGGAAACATCACAAGACCTCCTGCAAGTGCCCGAAGTCTGGCGCTCTGCAATTGACCAAGCAGTCCCTGAAGAGAGGGAAGCTGCTCAAGTGCAGAGCCAAGCATTCTGACCTCTCTCGGCATTGAACGCAGTGTCGCTATCCGGGCCAGCGCACGCTCGAGATCATGAATACCGCCAAGTATCTCGCGAAGCTTGCTGCGAATTTCGGGCTGTCGGCACAATTCGTCAACCGCGTCATGCCGTTCACGGATGGGGGTCATGCGTTTCAGAGGGTGCAGCAGCCAGCGTCTGAGAAGCCTGGCGCCCATCGGGCACCTGGTCCGGTCGATCACCTCCAGAAGACTGCCGTTCATCGATCCGTCATGCATCGAGGAAATTATCTCGAGATTTCGCCTTGTCTGCAGGTCGAGGGTCATATACTCGCTGCTGTCGACGCTTGCAATACGGGTGATGTATTGCAGCTTGTTCTGCTGGGTCTCTTCGAGATACTGCAGAATGACCCCTGCCGCTATCCTTGCCGCATCAGCCTGCTCTATGCCAAAACCCTTGAGCGAATGGGTTTTGAAATGACGTGCAAGAACCAGTCCGGCGTTTTCCTCGCTGAACATCCAGTCATCCTGAAGTGAAACCAGAACGCCGGGAGGCAGTATTTTACGAATCACATCGGCATACTCCCTGTTCCTCGAGGAAAGCAGCACTTCGACAGGCTGAACGGACTGGAGCATATCCTTGAGTTGTCCGATTCCGACGTCGGCAATCCGGAACTCAGCTGTCGTGACATCGATAAAGGCAATCCCCGCGCGCTGTTCGCGCCCCTTTTTCACAAAAGTCACCGCTGCAAGGTAATTATTGTGCCTGTCATCGAGAATACTGTCACTATAGGTAACCCCGGGCGTAACGATATCGGTAATTTCCCGCCTCACAATCCCCTTTGCCTGGGAAGGATCTTCGACCTGATCGCAAATGGCAACCTTAAATCCTTTTCGCACCAGTTTGGCGATGTAGCCTTCACAAGCGTGGTGGGGAAACCCTGCCATTGCAATATCCGAAGCCGCACCGTTTGAACGTCTGGTCAGGACGATATTCAGCGCTTCGGACACTTGCCGTGCATCATCGTAGAAAGACTCATAGAAATCGCCGACACGAAAAAGCAGGAGAAAGTCAGGATAACGTTCCTTGACCTCCATGTACTGACGCATCATGGGAGTCCCCTCCCCTTTTGGCTTGCCTCCGGGTTTCCGGCCCATATCCACTACACGAATTTGCAGGATTGAAAAAAACAGACTTGACTGATGAAGCTAATTCAGCGAAAGAAAAAAAACAAACCTCCGCCGGGAAACGCGATGGATGTTTCAGGCATTGTTTTTACCTTACTGTCCTGATAACAACGGCATGAACAGCCCTGCAGGATTCACAACCGGATCACGCAGCGTCCTGCAGCGCGAAAAACAAAAAACAATGCAACAGCTCAGCAATCCCGTGACATGGTATACGCTCCTCAAATTCATTCATGTCACCTCGTTTGCAATATGGTTCGGAACCGTTTTTGCGTCGGTGTTTCTGCTCAAAACGCTCGAACCGGCCCTGACCGGCAAAGAGGCCGACGTTGCCCGTTACCCGGAATTCCTCAAAACCTATATCAAACAGGAGACCGCAGTAGCCGATACAGGATTTAAAACGGCTGTTGTGTCAGGTCTTCTTCTTGCGTTTTTTTTCCACGGATGGACCCTGTGGGTTTCTGTCAAAGCCGGCTTGATTGTCCTCCAGGTAGCGCTCACTATGCGTTATATCATCAAATCAATCCAGCCGCTCCGCTATCCCTGCCCGCGGCAGGCATACATCAACTGGTACAAGCTTTTCGGCATATCCCTGACGATGTTCGCCATGGTGCTTTCAGTAACGTTTTTCTTCCTGTAAGAAAAGAGATCCCTCTATTTGTATTCTTTTCCGGAAAACGTATATTCAGGATCATACATTACAAATTTATAACTCGTTTAGCATAATGCAGGCACTGATAGAAATTTCAGACAAACAGTATCTGGTCCAGCCGGGCGATGAGTTGTTCATCCCGAGGCAGCAGGCCGAGGTGGGCGACGTACTGGATATCAAGCCTATGGTCACCGTCGACCGGGAGAACACATCCCTTCAGCCTTCAGGCAATGTTCAGGTCAAGGTTCTTGAACATTTGAAAGGTGAGAAAGTAGTTGTATTCAAGAAAAAGAGAAGAAAGCGTTACCAGTGCAGAAACGGTCATCGTCAGCAGATGACAAGAGTCGAAGTTCTGTCCATGTAATCGCGCAAACGACAATTTTAACTCAAATTTCTTTTTTCTCATGGCTCATAAAAAAGGTGGCGGTTCGACCAAGAACGGCCGTGACAGTAATCCGAAGTATCTTGGCGTTAAAGCAGCAGGCGGTTCCACGGTCTCTGCAGGTTCGATCATCGTACGACAGAGAGGCACGGTTTTCAAACCGGGCAACAATGCCGGCATCGGTAAAGATCATACCATTTTTGCTCTGATTGACGGAAAAGTCAGCTTCAGAAACGGACGCAACAACAAAAAACAGATAGACATCCTTCCTGTCTGAGCGTTTGCCTCAAAGCAAAATTAAGCGTATATTGAACTTAGCCGACCTTTAAAGGCCGGCTATTTTTTTGCTTACCAGAAAGCATAGAATTGGATCCGCTGCCGCCTGCAGCGGATTATGAGTATTCACACTGCATAATCAAACGTTACGCAATATGAAAATAACCGTTATTGGCGCTGGCCATGTTGGGGCTACTGCGGCTCACCGGATCGCAGAAATGCAGCTCGCTAAAGAAATCGTTCTTCTCGATATCGTTGAAGGTATCCCTCAGGGCAAAGCTCTTGACATGTATGAATCAGCTCCTGTAGGTCTCTTTGATTCAAAAATATACGGAACGAACGATTACAAGGATACCGCGAACTCGGATATCATTCTCATCACGGCAGGGATGGCTCGCAAGCCGGGTATGTCACGGGAAGATCTCCTGATGAAAAATGCAACGATCGTCAAAGAGGTCACCGATCAGATTATGCAGTTTTCAGGCAATCCGATCATCATCATGGTTTCAAATCCTCTTGACATCATGACCTATGTAGGCTATGTCAGGAGCAGACTTCCAAAAGAACGCATCATCGGCATGGCGGGAGTTCTTGACTCGGCCCGGTTCCGTTCCTTTATCGCGGAAGAGCTCAATGTATCGATGCAGGATATTAACGCGTTCGTTCTTGGCGGCCATGGCGACTCAATGGTACCTGTCGTCAAATACACAAACGTCGCCGGTATTCCGCTGACAGAACTGCTTCCCCAGGAAAAAATCGATGCCCTGGTGGAAAGAACGCGTAAAGGCGGCGCAGAAATTGTCAACTATCTGAAAAACGGTTCAGCCTATTACGCTCCTGCTGCTTCAGCCGTTGAAATGATCGATGCAATCGTCCACGACCGTAAGCGGATTCTTCCCTGCTCGACTATGGTAAGCGGCCAGTACGGCATCGATGATGTCTTTATCGGTGTCCCTGTAAAGATAGGCAAAAACGGCGTCGAGGAAATCCTTGAGATCAACCTTGACAAACCTGAACTTGAAGCACTGCGTCAATCAGCCTCCATTGTTGAGTCAAACTGCAGGAATCTCACCGACCTGCTGTCTTAATATTACCGGGACAGAGCTTCGCTCTCCTGCGCCTGCAAAGCGGTCTTATCGGCCGCTTTTTTTATTTGCGCTGGTTGGCATTCCCCGATAATCAGTAAAAAAAGCGGTCATTGGCTGACCGCTTATAATGAGCAGATGTCCCCCATTACACCTGCTCTACCTCACTGGCGTGAGGCAATGCTTTTTTACACCATTAAATTCCACAAATGCCGCGCAAAAAAACACAAAAGATCGATAAAAAACAATCAGTCTCTTACCATGCAAACGATTGAAAACGACAGCCTTCAAGCACCTGACCTGCACAGGCTCATCCGGACTATCCCGTATTGAGATTTTTTTCTCGATTATTGTTATTCCACGACCTGCAATCTCATCGTGAGACATGCGGAATACCCGTTAAAACGATGACACAAAAAAAAGCGACCGTAACCGGTCGCTTTTTTTTGTGAGCAGACGGCCCCCATTCCGTCTGCTCTACCCCACTGGCGTGAGGTAATTCTGTTTCTGTAGAGTATAGCAACAAACTCTATGCCAATAATTGACAAAACAGCAAAAAAAAGCACAATCCTTTACCAGATAATATCTTATCATGAAAGCCAACCTATCATACAGAACAAAAAAAGTCTCAATACGAGAAAAATCCCATATTGAGACCGATCGTCATCTCACAATGACCGGATAGTATCCTACCGCTCGAGAGATGGCTCCTCGTGCGTCACGCAATGTATCGCGCCAAGCCCCCATATCAGATCCGTACAATCAATACCGATAACCTCCCTTCCGGGAAAGCATTTCCGGAGGATATCAAGTGCCGGGGCATCATGCGGGCAACGGTATACAGGAACAAGAACCTGACGATTAGCGATATAGAAATTTGCATAACTGGCAGGAAGGCGCTCATTGTCATAAAAAACAGGATCCGGCATCGGCAGTTTGACCACATTGAGCTTGCCGCCGTCGCTGAGAGTGAAATTCTGCAAAAGACGATAATTTTCCTGAAGAGGAACGTAATTGTCATCATCGGGATCATCTTCGACAGCAATAACGACCGTCCGTTCATCAACGAACCTGGCCATATCATCTACATGGCCATCGGTATCGTCCCCTGCAATCCCGTCTTTCAACCACAATACCTGCTCTATACCGAGATAGGTTTTCAGATTTTCCTCGATCTGCGTTCTTGTCAGCGAAGGATTTCTATTGGGATTCAGCAGACAGGCCTCGGTCGTCAGAAGCAGGCCTTGTCCATTGACATCGATAGCCCCTCCTTCCAGGACCATTCCGGGAACGACCAGATCAAGTCGGCGAAACGCAGCGACTTTTTCAGGAACACTGTTGTCGTCATCATAGGGTTCATATTTACCGCCCCATGCATTATAGTCCCAGTTGACAATAACTTTTTCACGCATCGAATCCGACTCCCGGAAAACGAAATTCGGACCATGGTCCCTGCACCATGCATCATTGGTAGCAATTGGATGAAAAACAATTCTTGCGCGTGCTGCCGGTTCAATGTTTCTGGTATCGAGCAAACAGGATATCGAGCGCTCCATAGCCTCATCAAGGACATTGATATGAACCTCTTCGTAACGGCAGAGAAGCGCTGCCATATCGGCAAAAACATCAGGAACGGGTGCGAATTTTCCTGGCCAGGATGCCTCCTTATGAGGCCAGGAAAGCCAGGTCGCATCATGTCGGGCCCATTCTGCAGGCATGCAATAACGTGGTGATATGCTCATGATGATATGGATTATGATGTAATACTGCCAATCCGGCGTATCCGCTGAAGAACAGGAGGATGAGAATAATTCAGAAACACATACAACGGATGAGGAGTGAGGTTCGACAGACTGCTGCGGGAGAGTTTTTTGAGCGCATCAACAAGAGCGGTCCCCCGGCTGTACGTGGTTACCGCATAATGATCTGCTTCAAATTCGTGTTTTCTCGACAACATCTGCAAAACGACAGACAGCAGAAACTCCACCGGACTGTACAGGAGGAAAAAAAAGACCAGACTGGCGTACACCGATGTTTCCGGCACATAAAACGCATCAAAAAGGGCCCTGTTGTTCATGAACAGCGAAAGGAGGAAAAAAAGCACTCCCGTATTGAGCGCATTGAGAAGCATGGAAACAAGAATATGTTTTTTTTTATAGTGACCGATTTCATGGGCAAGCACTGCGACAAGCTCTTCGACACTCTGCTGTTCGATCAGCGTATCGAACAGTGCGATGCGCTTCTGACGCCCGAAACCGGTAAAAAACGCATTGGCTTTTGCTGAACGTCTTGAGCCATCGATAACATAGATGCCTTCAAGGGGAAACCCTACGCTTGCAGCATATGCCATAATGGCCGTTTTGAGCTCTCCATCACCCAGCGGCGTAAAACGATTGAAAAGAGGCATAATGAGAGAGGGGGCGACATACTGAAGAAGAAGACTGAACAGCGTTATTCCAGCCCAGGCCCAGACCCAGGCCATAGTTCCCGTATGCTCGAAAAACCATAACAGCGCGGCAAGCACCGGTCCGCCAAGCGTCACACCGAGAACAACAGCTTTGAGGGTATCTGTGACAAAGGTTACAGGGGTTGTTTTGTTAAAACCGAATTTTTCTTCGATCACAAATATCCTGTAGAGTGTAAAGGGAAGTGAAATCAGGCCCTGCAGGAGAATCAGCAGTCCGATAAACACCAGACCGGTTATCAGCGATGACTGGTCTGCCCCTCTTGCAAACGCATCGATATAGGCGAACCCCCCTGAAAACCAGAAAAGAAGAAGAACCGCAAGATCAAAACCACTGCTGACCATTGAAAAAAGGGTGTTATGACGAAGGTATCGCTGAGAATTGTCATATGCACGTTCATCGTAAAGCCCTTTGAACTCATCCGGGAGCCCGGATCCTGCAGAACGCAGATTAAGAATATTGGCTGCAATCCTGAGCAAAAAAGTCAGAACAAGCGCAGAAAGAATAATAACGCCAAAAACATTCATACAGGATATGGATTAGCTGGTCAGCAGATCAGGTTTTATCAATGCGTACGTCATGAAAAAGCTGCTTCAGGCTTCAGGATTTTTTTTCTCTTCGGTCATTTTTTTTCTCGCAAATCGCTCCCGGAGTTCATCGCGGACAATGTGCCAGAAATCCTTCATGTTGCCATAGCGGTGATCAACTTCGTCAAGATACTCCTCGAGATGATCGATATCTCTGTGCTGCTCCTCCTCAACCTCTTCCCTGAGTTGCTGCTTGAGCGCGTCGAGAGAGCGTTCAAGATCGATGATCTTAGACTCGAGCTCTTCTTTTTTCTTTATGGAATCAGGCATACCTACCTCCTTCCGGACATGATGAATGTTCAAAAATGATAAGCGAAACCCTACAAGCCCAACCAGTTGCTCACGGCTATCAGAATCCCTGGTATCAGGAAAAAGACCCCGGAAATATAGGCAAGGGCGTAGAGCTTGTTTTTAACCGTCGACTCTGCCAGATGCTCGGCCGCAAGGATCGGAAGGTTGCGAAGAAAAGGAATTCCGTAAATAACGATAACCCCGGTCATATTATAGAGCAGATGGACAAAGGCAATCTGCAGAGCCAGGACCGCATTTCCTCCTGTTATCGCTGTGGCAGCCAGAAGAGCGGTAATGCAGGTTCCGATATTGGCGCCAAGCGTAAACGGATAGACCTGCCTGAGCGAAAACACGCCGTTTCCTGCAAGAGGGACAATCAGGCTTGTCGTAGTGGACGACGACTGGACGAGAACCGTCAGCACAACTCCCGAAAGAAGCCCTGAAAGGGGTCCTCGGCCGACCGATTTGTGGAGTATATCTTTGGCTTTGCCGACCATCAGGGTCTTGAGTAGTTTTCCAAGAAGCGTAATGACGACAAAAATCATAACCACGCCGATAAGGATCATAAACACTCCGGCAGTCACATGCGGTATTCCTGCCAGCAGAATGTCCTGAAAGAAATGAAGCATCGGCTTGATAATCGGCTTGACCAGGTTAAACTCCTTGAGGGATAAGGAGGCGGAGCCCGACATCAGGTTCGCCAGAGCATAGCCGCTTTTGCCGAGAAAACCTGTCATCAATTCGAGAGGCAGCAGCAGAACGACACACAGCAGATTGAAAAAATCGTGAATCGTGGCCGCAGCATATGCTCGTTTGAACTCTTCACTTTCCCGGACATGTCCAAGGCTCACGATAGTATTGGTAATCGTCGTCCCGATATTTGCCCCCATGACCATCGGAATTGCCAGGCCGACAGGAAGACCTCCTGCCACAAGACCGACGATAATCGACGTCACCGTACTGGATGACTGGATAAGTGCCGTGGCTATTGTCCCGATCACCAGTCCGGTCACGGGATTACGGGCGAACTCAAACAGCTGCCTGGCGTTCGCACCAGTGGCAGCCTTGAATCCCCCGCTGATCATTGCAACCGCAACGAGCAGAAAGTAGATAAGAGCAATAACACCAAGCCATTGTCCGATCAGCTGTTTTGAGGATTGAGACTTTTCAGACTCAGAAAAAACACCGGTAGTAACACTCATGAATAGTTATTGTATTTCATTCACTATGACGCCGCAGCGCACATCACAGTCTTCAATCCAGATATCGCTGACCGATCTCTCCATAGCTCTCTATCCGCCTGTCACGAAGAAACGGCCAGTGAGAACGGTAATAACCGATCCGGGAAAGATCGCATTCTGCGATCAGCACAGCCTCATCCATACTGTCCCCCACAGACATCATCTGACCGAAAGGATCACAGACAAAACTGTTTCCCCAAAACTGCAGAGACCCTTCAATCCCGACCCGGTTGGCTGCCGCAACATATACCCCGTTGGCAATGGCATGGCTTCTCTGAATGGTCTGCCAGGCATCAAGCTGAGCACGGCGGACATCTGCCGAGGGCTCATCTGCTGCCCATCCTATAGCCGTAGGATAAAACAATATCTCCGCTCCTTTCAAGGCCGTCAGGCGAGCAGCTTCAGGATACCACTGATCCCAGCAGATGAGAACGCCTATGGTTGCATAGCGTGTTTCAAAAACGCGGTAGCCGAGATCGCCGGGCGTAAAGTAAAACTTTTCATAAAACCCGGGATCGTCAGGGATATGCATTTTGCGATATTTACCAAGATAGGAGCCATCAGCATCGATCACCGCGGCAGTATTGTGATACAGGCCTCTCGCCCGCCTCTCAAACAGTGAGGCAACGATGACAACCTCCAGTTCAGCCGCAAGGGTCTGCAGAACTCCGGTCGAAGGACCGGGAACAGGTTCAGCCAGACTGAATGGTTCATAGGCCTCTTCCTGGCAAAAATACAAGGAAGTAAACAACTCCTGCAGGCAGACAATCTTCGCTCCCTTTTCAGCCGCATCCATGATCCGGCTGCACGCCGCATCGAGATTTGCTTCAGGCTCGGAGGTACAGCCCATCTGCACCAGCGCTATTGGCACGTGATCGGAACGCATGGGATTAAAACGCTAAAGAGTTTGATAAAAGCAATCCGGCAGACACAAGAATACCATGGAGGGTCATCACCTTCCCTGTACCGGCAAGTACATCGTTCAGAGCCCTGCCATCAGTATTGAAGAGTTTTCTGACCTGTACCAGTGCAAGAGGCAGGGAAACCCAGGAAAGCATAACCATAGCAGAGTAGCCTGTCATCCACATCCATACAGGAACGAAATAGGCAACCAGCGTCAGTCCGAAATATATCTGACGGGCGTTAGCCCCGCCAATTCTTGCCGGAAGGGTCATCTTTCCGACCTTACGGTCCGTATCGATATCGCGGATATTGTTGCACAACAGAATATTGACCGAAAAGACGCCGGGGGCGACCGCCGCTGTCAGGACAGGAAAGCCGACCTGACCTGCCTGAACGTAGTAGGTTCCGCCGACAGCGACAAGACCGAAAAAAATAAAGACAAACAGATCTCCAAGCCCTGAATATGCTATAGGATAAGGCCCTCCTGTATAGGCCCAGGCAAAAAGCATGGACAAGAGACCGATGGCAAGAATGCCCCATCCGCCAATCCATACCAGATAGAGACCAAGAAGAAAAACCGTAACCAGAAGCAAAACCGAAGCCGCGATCATCGCTTTTTCTGAAATGAGACCGGCTGCCACCGTTCTGGTCGGCCCGAGACGCTCGGAAGTATCGGCTCCCTTGCGAAAATCATAAATCTCATTGATGAAATTGGTGGCTATCTGTATTCCCAGTGCGCAGACAAGCGCAACCAGGGCAGGAATCGGACGAAAAAAGCCGTCAGCATAGGCAAGAGCGGTTCCGAGAACCACCGGAACTGCTCCTGCGGGAAGCGTTTTAGGACGGACTGCCATCATCCATGCCTGCAAACGCGATGGTACAGCTGGAGTATGATCTGACTGTATCGTCATTATTTTTTCTCTTTTGCCATTTTCACACTGCTGAACTGATGCCGGATTTTTTCCCCGGGTTTGATATAGGTAAGACTGTGACGCACAGCCATGGTCGCATCGCTCAATCCTGTCTGGATAATCTTCAGCTTGCCGGGATAGGAGGCAATATCGCCTGCTGCATACAAGCCATCCACCGAAGTTTTCATATGGCTGTCTACAACTATAGCATTATCCTGCAGTTCCAGTCCCCAGTGGGCAATCGGTCCGAGATTTGATGTAAATCCGATCAGGAGAAGCAGGCAGTCGGCATCCAGAACCTCCTGACGACCGCTCTTCGAACGGATACAGACTCGATGCAGCGAAGAACCATCTGTCTCGACAGAAGCAACCTCGGTATTAAAATGCACCGCTATTCTCCCCTCCTCATGGGCATCGAGGACATCATGCGCCGTCTTTCCATGCCCCTGAAACGACGCCATGCGGTGAACAACGCTGACACGTTCGGCAACGGGAAGCAATCCCATCGTCCAGTCAAGAGCAGAATCACCGCCCCCGACGATCACAACTTTTTTCCCCTCGAAATCCTTCCTGCTCTGAACCGAATAAAACAGCGAGGAACCTTCCAGATGCGAAACATCGCCAAGCTGCGGAAGCGTCCGCGGCTTAAAAGCGCCAAGACCGGCAGCGACAAGAAGCGCCCGGGAATGAAAAGATTGTCCGGCAGCTGTCACGACAATAAAACTGCCATCATCGAGCTTACGGTAGGATATCGCCTGATCGTTGAGTACAACGCCAGGATGATACCGTTCCGCCTGCTTCCAGAGACTGTCGATAAGACCCGAAGCCTGTACTTCGTGAAAGGCTGCGACATCATAAATATGCTTTTCGGGATACAGTGCCGTTAACTGCCCCCCGAGCCGGGGCATGCTCTCGATAATCCTGCAGGAAATGTTGTTCATACCGCACTGAAAAGCCGCAAAAATCCCCGTAGGGCCACCGCCAATAATGGTAAGATCAGTTATTGCGCCACTACCGGATGTACTATACTCTCCGTTATCACTCATTCTTAGGTTCCTGATCAAATGTTATCAAATCGCCAGATCATCGGGCGTCCGACCGCTTCAGATAGATGATCCCTTCAGGGTCCACCATCCCGTAGAGAATGGTCACCAGATGTCCCAGCTCGTCCAGCTCCCGGATTTCGACATGTATCGCTTCATCCTTCGGCACCTGATTACCATCGTTATCCTTGAAAACAAACAGCGCCTTGACACCTCCATGAGGAGTCTGACCAGTAAACTGATAGGTTCCGTCATCATTCTGTTCAAGTGCACACCCCGGTGTCGATGCCTTGATCGGACAACCGGCACACTGCGAATAAAACCCATCCTCGGACTCGGCAAAATCACAGACAGGAAACTTCATATCCTTTTCCTCCTTTTTATTCTCATCTGTTTGACGGTTGCTAATATAATATTTTAAGATTTGTTGCAGATTTATAGATAATTAATTTCTTTCTTACTCAACCCTCAATGATTCAGGAAAATCACTAACCTCTTGATTTGCTGAACTTTAGAGGAATAAATCAGAAATCACCTGTCCTTAGAGGGATCTATCATACAACGGAACCATTCATGTTAGCCAAGCGAATTATCCCATGCCTCGACGTCCGTGACGGACGAGTTGTCAAAGGCATCAACTTTGAAGGTCTTCGTGACGCAGGCTCAATTCTTGAACAGGCACGATTCTACAACAGCGAACTAGCCGACGAGCTCGTTTTTCTTGACATCTCTGCATCGCTCGAATCGCGAAAAACAACCCTCGCAGAGGTCCTCAAAGTTTCTGAAGAGGTATTCATTCCGCTCACCGTCGGAGGAGGAATCAGCTCGGTTGAACGCGCCCATGACGCGTTCATGCACGGTGCGGATAAAGTATCGGTCAATACCGCCGCAATAGCAACCCCTGAACTCATATCGAGAATAGCCGAGAAGTTCGGTTCACAGGCAGTGGTCGTCGCCATCGACGTCAAAAAAGTCGAAAACGACTATATCGTCCACACCCATTCCGGCAAAAGGCCTACACCGTATGAAGCTCTGGAATGGGCGCACAAAGCAGAAAAACTCGGCGCAGGCGAGATCCTGCTGACAAGCATGGACCGCGACGGAACCAAATCAGGCTATGATAACGTTATTCTCAAGGCCATCTCGACATCCGTCAACATCCCCGTCATCGCCTCGGGAGGAGCCGGGAATCTGGAGCATCTCTATGAAGGGTTCCACGAAGGAAGGGCCGACGCAGCGCTGGCCGCATCGATTTTTCATTTCCGGCAGTACTCCATCCGTGAGGCAAAAAAATACCTGAGAGAACGCGGAATCGCAGTAAGATTGTAAACTCCGGCTGATATGCAGCACTGTTGTACACCGGCAGCGCTGCCGGCATGGGCCACACCAGGGGAAGAACCGCTGCCCCTGAGAAACCCGATGACGATCGGCAGATAAGCGCTTCTTTTCTTTACAGGCAAGCCTCGATAGCATCCACCTCCAGCATGAAATTCCCTGCCTGCCTGTCGGAGATCAGGAACCCGATCTGATAGATGGCCGAAGGATCGATCGGCGGAGCGTCAGGAACGCTACGGCCACGGAAAGAGGGAATGAAATCACTGAAAGGAAGCCTGATATCGAGCCATGTAGCGGCAACCGTATCGAAATCATGCTTATAGACAATCCCATCGAAAAGAAGGTCGGTACGCACACGAAAACTGTAGCGGCGACCATCGCCCCGAACATGCAGAAAAAAAGCGGAAAAATCGCGAAAATCATTATCTGGCAACGACGTACGTACGGAGGCAAACCCCCCGTTGTTTTCAAGCGAGAGAGAGCCGGAAAAAATCCCGATGCCTTCGTCAGAAATCCTCATCAGGCTTTCTGACACGCCGCCCATGACGGCATCATCGACGCTGCTCCAACGCAACATTGGCGACGAAGCAAAATCACAGACAACCTTGTGTTCGTGTCCCATAGGCAAATGCTTTCTTTGGTAAGAGATCAGAAATCACTGTAAAATATCTATTTTTTACACTTCAACCTATGTTGCACCGCCCCTGCATGGCGGTTAACACAAAGTATTTCACTAAATTCCTCCACAATGGGCACAAAAGGCTTTTCAGCGCACTCCCTTGTCGACCTTGTAACGCAAAAATCCTGACTTTTTCTCTCATGAAACATCTTCTGTCCTCCAGCAGATACCTGATCATTATCGGCGTCCTCGGTGCATTTTCCGCTGCGCTTTGCCTCTTTATCTATGGGGGCGTCCTCACCATTCAGGAAATTATTCACACTGTTCAATCGGGTCTGGCTTCCAGCAAAGGAGGGAAAAGCCTGATGCTTGCATTTATAGAGATTGCAGACATCTTCCTGCTCGGAACCGTGATGTATATCATATCCCTCGGGTTATACGAACTCTTTATCGACGACAATATCGAACTTCCCGAGTGGCTCGCCATTCATACACTCGACGACCTGAAGTACAAACTGGTCGGAGTGATCGTTGTTGTCATGGGGGTCGTCTTTCTTGGCCACGTCATCAAGTGGCATGGCGAACAGGAAATAGTCTACTACGGAGCAGCCATCGCCTTCGTTGTTGCCGCCCTGACATATTTCACCAGCCAGAAAAAAGTCAGGCATTAAGAAAAGAATGACCTCGATGCAGCTTACCGGCTCCACCATGAGCCACTCAATTCCCAGCCATCTGCACCGGAGATCCGGCGCAGCACGTCGCATCAGTTCTCTATGCCTGACCGTACCACAGCCATAAAGCCTCGATCAGAAGGCTTTATGGCGATCTCCTGAGTCAACTGCAGCTGCCGGGTCTTACTGTACGGCGATATAATCCCTCTCTTTTGTCGGGTCCTCGATCACCGGAAGTCCGAAAAACATTTCCACATCGCCAACGTTTACCGGTGCAACCACCTTATTGTTGAACTCATGCCTTATCCTCATCATAAGATCAGGATGAACCGTCACCGATACTGGATTTTTGATCGTACGAAACCCGAAAAAAATGGCACTTATAACCTTTTCACGACAAAAATCGCTGCCAACCTCATACCGTTTTCCCATATCCAACGCTGTTTTATAGTTCAAATATCAATAACCTGCAATGACAACAGCGCCGCCATCTCACAAGCAACAACTGCATCAGCACCGGTTAGAGTTCTACCGGACCGGAGGAGATAATCATGTGAGGCCCACTCCCGTAACCCGAAGCAGGGGGCTCCTTATATCTCGATATATACCCCGTCACTCCTCAGGTCAACAGAGAAGGTTTTGATACGTCTCGCCGCATTGTATCGGTCTTGACCCGTAGAGGGTTCGAATTCCCATCCATGCCAGGGACAGACAAGATAGCCATTGTCGATCGTCCCTTTTGCCAAAGGACCTCCTTCATGAGGACAGACACCCTCAAGAGCGAATATTTCACCGTTGACTTTCACAAGCGCTATAGACCGTTCTCCGGCCACCACACCGACGACCCCGCCTTCCTGAATCGAGCCGGCACTATCGAGGACTCTGACCCATTCCATGTGCTGATTGGTTTTACTGGTTATCAGGGATGATTTTCACAGGCATCGGAGCTGTTTCCGAGCCACTATAGAGTGACACATGCGGAAAAGGAATCTCAATACCTTCCCTGTCAAAACGAATTTTGATCTCCTCGTAGATTGCGTTCTTGAGAGCCATCCAGTCAGATTTTGCAGCCCAGATCAACAGCTTCATATCAAGCGATGAGCTGCCGAAACCGGAAAAAACTACCATCGGCTCAGGATCAATCAGGCAGAGCGGATTGTTCCGGGCAATATCGAGAAGAATTTCCCTCACACGACCGATCTCTTCACGATAAGCAACACCTACAGGAATATCAAGACGACGGATCGGAAACCTGGTCATATTGGTCACCTCACTTTTAATGAGGGTTTCATTGGGAATCCGGATATACTTGTTATCGAATGTCCGCATTTTTACCGACAGCATATCGATTGACATGACAACCCCTGTTGTTGACTGCACGGTAATGATATCATCAACCTCAAAGGGTTTTTCTGCCATCAGAAAAAATCCGCTGATAATATTCGATGCACTCGTCTGCGATGCAAAACCCACCGCAACTCCGATAATACCCGCTGCGCCGAGAAGATGGCTCAGCTTGAAACCGAACTCTCCCAGTACAGCGAACAGAATCACCGTCAGCCCGGTATAGAAAATCATCTTGCTGAGCACCATGCCTTGCTGGGCAGACAGTTTTTTCGATGCATAAGACCTCACCCAGTTGCTGACGAGTAACAGCAGCGGTACCACAACAACAACCAGTACGCCAACGCGCGCAAGAGACAGCAGCATCTGCTTTTCAACAAACTGCTCCAGAGACAAAGAAGAAAGCAACGACTCCATGATCTGAAAATATCTTCACAAAAACATTGTTGTTTGCGCCACAAAAAGCGACACAACCCCTCACCCGCAAAGCGTCAACGGTCTCAAAACAGCCCTGACATACCCACCGGAAAACCAGTATCACCCAGACACCACCGACAAAACCGCAACCATCGCTCTCCATAGAACTATAACCGCCATACAACGCCCGGCATCCGGTTCCTGCCTTCCCGCATCCCCACGCTCCTACCCCTGTCCCGGAAATCCCAGTCCGGAAAGCTCCTTGAGTGAAGAGAAGGTCTTTGCGGCAAAACTTTTTCTCATTTCCTTTCTCGGAGGCGATACAAGCACCGCCTCGGGTGACTCCGCAGGCGGCTTTCCGACAACCTTCACCTGACTGATGTTTTCAGCTCCCTTGTAGAGTACCCTGATTTCATCGGACCAAAGCTGAACCTGATCATAAAACAGGGAATAATTATCCAGCCGAAGGCAGATTTTCTCAACAAGAAAATCCCTGTCCGAACGGTTGTAGATGCGCAATGGACAGATAACCAGATCGGGCCGCGTCATATCAGCAGAAACCGCACGGCGAAAACCCGATGCGATCCAGTAACATAGCTCACCGTCTTCAAAAGAGCCAAACCAGGTATTTGACAGAATCGATGTCGGCACCGATCTCAGAGAGTAGTTCGCTTCCCCTGCAAGCGAGATCCGGACCCATACAGGAACACGAACATAGATTTTTGTCTGAGCTCCTTTGAGCAGCCGGAACGGCATGTCCGGCCTGACAACGACAGCTCTGTCCGGAAAAGCGGGCAACAGTGTAACAGACGCTCTTCCTTCCTTCAGCACCCATCGTGACCAGTCAGCACCGTTTGAAGGAAATGGCGGAAAAGCGCCAGAGTTCTGATCACTGTATTGATCAGCCACAAGAACTTCCTGACCTGCCTGCCTGACAAAAAGCCTGAGATTTCCTATCGTCCATACAGAAGGCTCCTCTTCCGACAAAGGATAGCTGCCCCACATCGTTCCGAGGGTATCAATCATCATAGATCAAAGAGGGTTCAAAACCATTGCTTCTTTCTGAAATAGAACACCATCCCGACAAACATCGCGGCCATCACCCCAAGTACCCCGAAATACCCCCATTGCCATTCCAGCTCAGGCATATAGCGGAAGTTCATGCCGTAAACACCCGCTATAAATGTCAACGGAATGAAAATCGTAGCGATAACCGTCAGTACTTTCATGATCTCGTTCATCCGGTTGTTGACATAGTTCATGTAGGTATCGTGCATAGCGGCAACCATATCACGAAAGGTCTCGAGTATATCGATAACATGAATGATGTGGTCATACACATCCCTGAAATAGATGAGATTGGACTCATCGATGACGCCGAGTTCGTTTTTGGTAATCGAATTGACGATTTCTCGCAGCGGCCAGGTAGATTTACGGAGCTGGATCAGCTCTTTTTTCAGGTCGTTGATCTCGCGGAAAGTCTCCATGGAGGAATCGCTGAAAAGCTCTTCATCGAGACGTTCGAGTTTGAGCTCAACCTTGTCGAGCACCTCAAAATAATTATCGATAACGATATCGATCAGCTCGTATGCAAGATAATCGGCACCTTTTCTTCGTATTCTTGATTTACCCTGAATGATGCGCTCCCGAAGAGGGTTGAAGATATCCCCCGGCTTCTCCTGAAAGGAGATCAGAACATTGCGGCCCAGCACAAGGCTCAGTTGTTCCTCAAAGACCCTGTCCGCTTCATCGTCGTAGGAAATCATTCGCAGAACAAAAAAGACAATATCCTCATACTCTTCAATTTTCGGCCGTTGACCGGTATGAAGGATGTCTTCGAGAACGAGGGAGTTGATATCGAACATTCGACCTGCATCACCAATCACACCGACATCACCGAGGCCGTCGATATTGACCCATGTCGTTGTAGCGCTCTCCTTGTATGGCAGGCATTCCTCAACCCTGAGAACTTCTTTGCGATCAACATGCGTTTCATCGTAATCGATCACGCTGATGCGGGTACCTTCATGCTTCTTTTCACCGAGATGAATAAGGCTTCCTGCGGGAAGACCGATCTTTCGCGAATAGTTTCGACTGAACGTAGCCATAACCTCACCGTTTGAATACCCGGATAAAAAGCAGTGCGCTGCAAGGCGCTACATGGACATCGTCTTTACTGAAATAACGAGCGCCAGAATCAAAAGGGTAATGACCCATATAACAATATACGAGCGCATCGCCTTTTTTGCATTCTCCTTCTCCCACCATGTCCGGGGCTGGATCCCCTTGATCAGAAAAACAATCTTGCATGAAAGATTGACGCACACCACATTGACGGCAAGAAGCAATGCTGCCCCGGCAGCAAGATCGAAACGCCCATGGCCGATCATAAGGCCGCAGGTGGCTGCCGGCGGCAGAAGGGCAACGGCAACCATCACGCCGACAAGTACACCGGGAAGACCGGTACTGAGGGAAAGCGCGGCAGCTGCCCCTGAAGCGAAGGCAAGAGCAATCGAATCGAGTCCGGCATCCGTCCGGGTAAGCAGTTCCGGACTTGTCAGAGGAAAGGGCCAGACAATTCCGATGACGACAGAAAGAATAAGAGCAAAAGCAACTCCTGCAACCAGCGTCCGCAGAGCGTTCTTCATCAGAGAAAGGTCCCCGAGAGCCGTCCCGAGACCAAAAGCGAGGTTCGGCCCCAAAAGAGGCGCAATCACCATTGCGCCGATCACGACGGCAACGTTGTCTTCAATAAGCCCGATAGCAGCTACAACGGTCGAAAGCATCACCAGTACAAGGAAATTCAGATCCAGACTCGCATTTTTCTGAACTTCCTTGTAAAGCGATTCGCGTGCCTGCGTCGCTTTTGCCTCTTGTTCCTCCTGGGCATCCGTCATTTTCGGCAGCGAAATTTCAATAGGATAGACCAGAAGCTTCGAGTAGCTCTGCGCTCCGAGAACGCTCTGGAGAGCATCGAGCGTTTCCTGCACCTTATCATCGGGAACGACAAGCCGCATCAGCTGCATTCCTGATGCATCTTTCAGACCAAGACGAAAATCACGGGACTTGAGCTTCTCCGCAATAGCCGAGACCGTTTTCACACTGCCTTCACCGGCAATAACCTCAATGAGTTTCATGGTGTACATGCATCCTGGCTGGAGGGCTCCATAGCTGAACAGCCATTATTAAACCGGGCGCTCAGAACTCATGACCCGAACCGAAAGCACAACTGCTGACAGCTGACGCTGTTGCACCGTCCTGATTACCCGACAATTCTCCACACATTGTATCCGAAATACAGGGCAAGCAGTACAGCTCCCTCCCATCGAACAATCCTTCTGCCGTCCGAGATGCTCATCGGCAGCAGAAACAATGCAAGAAGCGTCATCATCAGCAAATCCGAAAGTCCTCCATCAAGAGGAACATCGACAGGACGCACAGTGGAGCAAAGTCCGTTGACAAGCAGCAGATTGAAAATATTGGAGCCAACGACATTGCCTACTGCAATATCGTTTTTCCCCTGAAAGGTTGCAACAAGAGAGGTCACCAGCTCGGGCAGACTTGTGCCGACAGCAACGATGGTCAAACCGATAATCACCTCCGGCACATGCAGATACTCCGCTATACCGACAGCACTGTCAACCGATACTTTTCCCCCGAAAATCAAACCAGCGAGGCCTCCTGCAAACAGACTGCTGTTGACAACGATATCACGGAGCCCCTTTCCCCCGGCAAACTCTTCAGCTTCTTCAACAAGGGGATCGCGACGTTTTCTCAATACATCGCCAATGGTATAGTACATGAACACACAGAAAAGCAACAGGAAAATCAGACCGTCAGAGCGGTCAAACATCCCGCTCGAGGAACGAAGAATGGTGTCGCTGCCGGCAATCATGGCAATCAAAGAAACCAGGATCAACATGGGAATTTCCCTGGAAATAATCACGCTCTCGATCGTCAATGGCCGTATAAGGGCCGTCAGTCCGAGAATAAGGCCGATATTGGCAATATTGGAACCGATAATATTACCGAATGAAATCTCTCCATTTCCCTGAATGGCGCCAAGCAGGTTGATGGAAAGCTCTGGCGCACTGGTACCGAACGCAACAACAGTCAGCCCTATCACCAGGGGCGGTACGCCAAAATTTCGAGCCAGTGCCGAGGCCCCGGTCACGAGAAAATTTCCGCCGACCAGCAGCAACGCAAGACCGCCTGCCAAAAAAATACTATCAAGGAGCATAGATCATCAGAAAAACCATGTTAGCAGAATCCTTACAGCACAATAATCGCAAAAACTTTCCAAACCATCAAAAACACGATGTGATTGGGGATTGGGAGGGAACATATCGATGAGAGGACGAGAAAGCGACAAGATAAACCGTTAAGCGCTCCATCAAACTACGCGATGCGGATCATCATCATAGCATCATAGAAAAACTCAAATCCTTTGGCTCTTTTCATGCAACGTCTGCCCACTGCCCGACAAACGCGCAACAAGCACGCAACGCGCACCCATCGTGTTCACCGCTTTTTCATCCAGGCCGGGACCCCATACAGGCCACATCATTTCGCCCCAAAAAAGATACCAAAATGTCAAAAATATTTTTTATTATCAGAAATAATAACCTTATTTATTTAAGATATAAGGCGCATTAGACTTAAAAAGCCATACCATTCATTCCCTACAGACAAACAAGCAAACCGGGCATACGATGAACAACAACGATACTGCTGATATGATGAAACGGCCCGCATGGATCATCGACACAACGTTACGCGATGGAGAGCAGGCTCCCGGAGTGGCTTTTACGCCGGAAGAAAAAAAAACAATCGCAAAGGAACTCGCCTGGTGCGGGGTCAATGAACTGGAAATAGGCTATCCGGCGATCAGCCTCGATGAACAACGTGTCATTACCGAGATTGCACATATGAACCTCCCTGCCCGCCTCACCTCATGGGCCAGAGCAAAATGGGAAGATATCGACGCCGCAATCGCATGCGGAACAGAGGGCATCCACATCAGCTTCCCCCTGTCGGAACTCTACCTGCAGTTAATGAATAAAACCTATGACTGGGTTCGGGAACAATTGCAGATACTTGTACCGAAAGCCAAAACCTGTTTCGCATTTGTCAGCGTCGGCGCCCAGGATGCAACAAGAACAGACCCTGAGGTTCTGGAACAATTCATTCGCGACGCCTCCGGGTGCGGCGCAGACAGAATAAGAATCGCAGATACGGTAGGCATCTCGACGCCTCTTGAGTTGATACAGCTCATATCCCGCATGAAAGCAGCGGTTCCGGCAACACTTGAATTTCATGCCCACAATGATCTTGGCATGGCGACAGCCAATGCTTTCACCGCTCTGGAGGCAGGCTGTGATGCCGTCAGCGTCTCCGTCACAGGTCTCGGCGAACGAGCGGGCAATGCCGCTCTCGAAGAACTCGCAATTGCGCTGAAACTCTGCGGCCGTTACGAAACCCGCATCAGAACAGAACGCCTCCAGAATCTCTGTTCGATCGTCGCCAGTGCATCAAACAGGGTCATCGTCGATCAGAAACCCGTTATCGGCGCGTCAGTATTCCGCCATGAATCAGGGATTCACTGTAACGCCTTGCTGAAAAACCCTCTTTCATACCAGCCGTTTCTTCCGGGAGAGATCGGACGGGACAGCTATGAACTCGTCATCGGCAAACACTCCGGCAGTGCGGCGATCCAGCACGTTCTTGCAGGCAACGGCATTGCGATCGATCGCAGGCAGGCATCGAGACTGCTTACCCCGGTCCGCATGGCTGCCGACCACAACAAGCGAGGCGTTTCAGCTGAAGAACTGGCAACACTCTACCAACAATACATTGTCAACCCTCAAGACATATGCAGATGATCAAAAACCCTGCTCTTGAGCAACCGAATACGATAACACTTCTTGCTGAAGTCAGCCGGGCACTGAACCATGAGGAAAATATCAATACCGTACTGCGCCGGGTACTCAGCATCATGTCGGAACATATGGAAATGATGAGGGGAATGATCACCATTCTCGATCGGGATACCGATGAAATCGTCATTAACGAGTCATTCGGCCTTACTGAAGAAGAGCAGGCACGGGGCCGCTATAAACCTGGCGAAGGAATTATCGGTCAGGTTTTCACGAGCGGCAAGCCGATCGTCGTACCAAGAATCGACGAAGAACCGCTGTTTCTCAATCGCACAGGATCAAGAAACAGAATCAAAAGCGAACACCTCAGCTTCGCCTGTGTCCCGATCGCTACCGGCAATGAAATAATCGGCACGCTGAGCGCAGACCGCTCAACACTCATCGATGGAAAAGAAAACGGAAAAACGCAGCAGGATCGCGAAGAAGAGTGCATTGATGAACTGCTTAACATTCTTTCAATCATTGCATCGATGATATCCCAGACTGTCAGACTGAAGCAGCTGGCCCAGGAAGAATCCGGAAACCGGCCGAATGCCCCCTTTGCCCAGACTGGCGAGCCTTTCTCGTTTTATCGCGACGACAGCCACTTCAGCGACGAGGAGTATGCTGCAGCCCAGAGACCGGCCAACATCATCGGCAACTCGAAAGCCATGCTTTCCGTCTTCCGGATGATCGACAAAATCTCGCCCACAAATGCCACAGCACTTATCCTTGGAGAAAGCGGGGTCGGCAAGGAACTTGTTGCCAGCGCCATTCACTACAAAAGTCACCGGTCGGACAAACCATTCATTAAGTTCAACTGCGCAGCCCTGCCTGAAAGCATCGTCGAAAGCGAACTATTCGGACATGAAAAAGGCTCCTTTACCGGTGCGACAGCAACTCGCCAGGGACGCTTTGAGCTTGCCGACGGAGGCACAATTTTCCTTGATGAAATCGGGGAACTCAGTCTGCCGATCCAGGCAAAGCTGCTCCGCATCCTTCAGGAAAAGGAGTTCGAGCGGGTTGGCGGATCAAAAACGCTTAAGACAGATATCAGGGTTATTGCAGCGACCAACCGGGATCTTGAAGAAGAGATCAGAAAAGAAAAGTTCCGGGAAGACCTGTACTACCGACTGAATATTTTTCCAATAACCGTCCCCTCTCTGCGTGAGCGAAAATCGGACATTCTTCTGCTTGCCGACTATTTCGTCGATAAATACAATGCCGTCAACTTCAAGGGCGTCCGAAGAATTTCAACAAGGGCCATCGATATGCTGATGCGATACCACTGGCCCGGCAATGTAAGAGAACTGGAAAATTGCATAGAACGGGCGGTCATTCTCAGCGAAGACAACGTCATTCACGGCTACCACCTGCCGCCCACACTGCAGACGGCCGAATCGAGCGGCACTCCGGCTGCCGGATCGCTCCAGCAGCGCCTCGACGCCATAGAACATGAAATGATTATCGAGGCGCTCAAACGCACCAAAGGAAATATGTCGAAAGCCTCACGGCAACTCGGACTGAGTGAACGGGTTATGGGGCTAAGGGTAAAAAAATTCGACATAGATTTCAGAAAATACCGCCCGTAACCATAAAGCAAAGCAAACGCATTTTTTCACGCCCTCTCCCTATACCGAAAATCAGGAAGCCCTTTGCTTCAGCAGGTCACGTATCTCCCCAAGAATCACCTCTTCTTTCGATGGCGGAGGAGGCGACTTCGGGGCTTCCTCGCTTTTACGTTTGAGTGAATTCAGGGCCTTGATAACGACAAAAATAGAAAAGGCTATGATGATAAAATCAACGACCGTCTGTAAAAACGCCCCGTAATTAAGGCTCACCGCAGCAGTCTCGGCAGTCGCTGCACGCAACTCAAACGCAAGCTGATCGAAATTCACACCCCCCACAAGCAACCCTATCGGAGGCATAAGCACTCCATCGACAAGAGCAGATACAACCTTTCCGAATGCACCACCGACAATGATGCCGACAGCAAGATCGACAACATTGCCCCGCATGGCAAAATCCTTGAATTCCTGAAGAAAACTCATTGCAAACCCCCTGTATTTCGTTAACAGCACAGCACCCTCCCCCCGTATCGTCCAAACAATACGCAACAGACGACATCAACAAAAATAACGAAAAACGCATAAACACGATACGCGATCGACACACAAACCGAAAGCGCACCGAAAAACACAATTTCATACATTTATGTATGTTTTTTCTTCTGCATCGACCCCCTTTTCCGCCACACATCTGCCCATAATCATCACGTAACGAATACCGTGTCATTCAGGCCCGCCAGAAGCAGCACAAAACCAACCATTATGTAGGAAATGCACTTTTCCTACATGAATGTATCGACTGATTGGCCTGCGCAGCCCTCTCTTCTCCTTTCTCCGGATAGTATCCTGACAACGGAAAAAATATAAAAGACTTAAAAAAAAGGACTTAGAAATTCAACTCAAAAACATCCAATAATTTTCCCCTATATGGCACGCCACTTGCTTCTAAAAAGGCAAGGCAATAGAAGCCAAATGCCTTAATAATTAAGATAGATGTTCCTGATAATCTAAAAGAACACACACATGAGAAAAATTGCGATTTATGGCAAAGGCGGCATCGGCAAATCAACCACAACACAGAACACGGTTGCAGGCCTCGCCGAAATGGGTAAAAAAGTCATGGTTGTCGGTTGCGATCCGAAAGCTGACTCGACAAGGCTCCTGCTTGGAGGCCTGACACAGAAAACCGTGCTCGATACGCTGCGAGAGGAAGGAGAAGATGTTGAACTCGAAGATATCATCAAAGAGGGATACGGCGCTTCCCGCTGCACTGAATCCGGCGGTCCTGAACCAGGCGTAGGTTGTGCCGGCAGGGGAATCATCACGTCGGTAAACCTGCTTGAGCAGCTTGGAGCCTACGATGAAGAATGGGGTCTCGACTACGTATTCTACGATGTACTGGGTGACGTTGTCTGCGGCGGTTTTGCAATGCCTATCCGTGACGGCAAGGCACAGGAAATCTACATCGTCGTGTCCGGCGAAATGATGGCGATGTATGCTGCCAACAACATCTGCAAAGGTATCCTCAAATACGCAGATGCAGGCGGTGTTCGTCTTGGCGGCCTCATCTGCAACAGCCGGAAGGTTGACAATGAAAGAGAAATGATCGAGGAACTTGCCCGTCAGCTCGGCACCCAGATGATTCATTTTGTGCCTCGCGACAACATGGTCCAGCGTGCAGAAATCAACCGTAAGACAGTGATCGACTTCGATCCGTCACACTGCCAGGCAGATGAGTACAGGGCACTTGCCACGAAAATCGACCAGAACGAAATGTTCGTCATTCCGAAACCGCTTGAAATCGACGAACTCGAAAAACTCTTGATTGATTTTGGTATCGCTAACTAACAAAAAAAACGGAGTCACACACATGTTAATGATCAGAGCAATTGTCCGCCCGGCTAAAGCACAGGATGTCATGCAGGGACTACTTGACGCAGGATACCCCGCCGTCACCAAAATCCCGGTAGTGGGACGCGGCAAACAGCGCGGCCTTAAAGTCGGCGATGTCGTCTATGATGAACTGCCAAAAGAAATGCTGGTTGTCGTTGTTCCCGATGCCGACAAAGATTTTGTCCTCGATGCCATCATGCTCAACGCAAAGTCAGCCGGCGAAGGAAAGTTCGGCGACGGAAAGATCTTCGTCTCCAAAGTTGAAGAAGTCTACACCATCAGTTCGGGTATCAAAGAAGAAGAACCGGCCATGGCAGAGTCAAAGGAGGCGTAATGAAAGAGATTATCGCAGTAATCAGGATAAAAAAAATGAATGAGACAAAACAGGCATTGATCGACGCCGGAATCTCATCATTTACAGCCCTTGGAAGGGTGCTCGGCAGAGGTAAGGGACAGGTGCACTTCGACATCCTGCAAGGGGCCGAAGAGGGTCACCCGGAAGCGATCGAGCAGCTCGGCAACGCCCCGAGGCTGGTAGCAAAAAGACTTCTGGCCATCGTGGTTCCTGATGACATGGCCCAGACAGCCATCGATACGATCATCAGGACAAACCAGACCGGCAAGCCGGGTGACGGCAAGATTTTTGTGACACCGATTACCGATACAGTCAGGGTTCGTACCGGTGAAACCGGTGATGTTGCGCTCGTTTGACAAATTTTTCACGATGAAAACGGAGACATGATTTATGGAGTCCACGAATAAATATCCGGATCCTTCTGTGGTCAAGGAGGAGCTGTTAAAAAAATATCCGCCGAAGGTTGCAAAAAAGAGGGGTAAATCGATCGTCATCAACGATCCTGAAGAGATTCCCCAGGTACAGGCCAACACCCGTACCATCCCTGGCATCATCACTCAGCGAGGCTGCTCCTATGCCGGATGTAAAGGCGTTGTGCTCGGCCCGACAAGAGACATCGTCAACCTGGTGCACGGACCGATCGGCTGCAGCTTTTACGCATGGCTGACCCGGCGCAACCAGACCCGTCCCGACGGCCCGGATGGTGAAAACTATATGACGTACTGCTTCTCGACCGATATGCAGGAGGAACATGTGGTGTTCGGGGGCGAGAAAAAACTCAAACAGGCAATCCAGGAAGCCTACGATCTCTTCCATCCGAAAGCGATCGGCATTTTCTCGACCTGCCCGGTAGGTCTTATCGGAGACGACGTGCACGCAGTAGCAAAAGAGATGCGTGAAAAACTGGGAGACTGCAACATCTTCGGTTTCAGCTGCGAAGGCTATAAAGGCGTCAGCCAGTCCGCAGGTCACCACATTGCCAACAACCAGGTCTTCAAGCATGTTGTCGGTCTTGACGATACCGACAAAGGCGGCAAATTCAAGATCAACATGCTCGGGGAATACAATATCGGCGGTGACGCATTCGAAATCGAGCGGCTGCTCGAGAAATGCGGTATAACGCTGGTCGCCAGCTTCAGCGGCAACTCGACGATCAACCAGTTCGAGAACTCGCATACGGCGGATCTGAACGTGATCATGTGTCATCGATCGATCAACTACATGGCAGAGATGATGGAAACCAAATACGGAATTCCATGGATGAAAGTCAATTTCATCGGCGCTGAATCCTCAGCCAAATCGCTGCGCAGAATCGCACGCTACTTCGAAGACGATGCGCTTATGGCAAGGGTTGAAGAGGTCATCGCAGAAGAAATGCCTGCTGTAGATGCAGTCATCAGCGAGATCTACCCGAGAACAAAAGGCAAGCTTGCCATGCTCTTTGTCGGCGGATCAAGGGCCCATCACTATCAGGAACTCTTCGGAGAGCTCGGTATGGAAACCCTTTCAGCCGGTTATGAATTCGGACATCGGGATGACTACGAAGGCCGCAAAGTGATCCCGAATATCAAGGTCGATGCCGATACGAAAAACATCGAAGAGCTGAAAGTGACTCCCGACCCGGACAAATACAAACCGAGAAGAACCGAAGAGGAGCTGGCAAAACTCAAGGCAGAAGGACTTGACATCAGAGAATACGAGGGAATGATGCCGGATATGAAAAGAGGCACGCTCGTTATCGACGACATCAGCCACTACGAGAGCGAGAAGCTGATCGAGCTCTACAAGCCGGATATCTTCTGTGCCGGCATCAAGGAAAAATACGTGGTCCAGAAAATGGGTGTCCCGTTGAAACAGCTTCACAGTTACGATTATGGCGGTCCATATGCAGGCTTTACCGGCGCGATCAACTTTTACAAAGATATCGACCGCATGGTAAACAGCCGCGTCTGGAAACTCATCCAGGCCCCATGGGAAGAAGTGCAGACTGAGCTGGAAGCAACCTACGTGACACAGTAAACAGGAATGGGAGACTAAAGATTATGCTATTACGACACACAAAAAACGAGGTTATGGAACGCGAGGCGCTGACCATCAACCCGGCAAAAACCTGCCAGCCGATCGGCGCGATGTACGCTGCACTCGGCATACATGGCTGCCTTCCTCACAGTCACGGCTCACAGGGCTGCTGTTCCTATCATCGCAGCACCCTGACCCGTCACTACAAGGAGCCGGTCATGGCGGCAACAAGCTCGTTTACCGAAGGCGCCTCGGTCTTCGGGGGCCAGGCAAACCTGTTGACAGCTATCGATAACATATTCACGGTCTATGAGCCTGATGTGATCGCTGTTCACTCGACCTGTCTTTCCGAAACAATCGGTGACGACCTTCAGCAGATCACCACGAAAGCAAAAGATGACGGCAAAGTACCTGAAGGCAAATATGTCATCAGCGCTCCGACACCAAGCTTTGTGGGGTCACATGTCACCGGTTATGCAAACATGGTTCAGGCCATGGCGGAACAATTTGCCGTATCAACAGGCAATAAACTCGACCAGATCAACGTCGTTGCCGGGTGGATGGAACCTGCCGATATGCGTGAGATCAAAAGGCTTGCGAAAGAAATCGGCGTCAGAATTCAGCTTTTCCCTGATACGTCCGACGTCCTCGATGCGCCGCAGATCGGCAAGCACGTGTTCTATCCGAAAGGCGGCATCAGCATCCCTGACCTGAAAAGCACCGGCGACAGCAAGTTCTCGATCGGACTGGGATGTTTCTCCGGCGAACCGGGAGCTATCGCTCTTGAGAAAAAATGCAAGGTACCGTTCCAGACCGAAGATCTTCCGATCGGCCTGCGCTCAACCGACAGGTTCCTGACAGCGCTCTCAAAAGCTGCCGGCGTGAGAATTCCGGACTCGATTACCGATGAAAGAGGTCGTCTCGTTGACGTGATGACCGACATGGAACAGTACTTCCACGGCAAAAAGGTGGCACTTTTCGGCGACCCCGACCAGCTCATCCCGCTTACCGAATTCCTGGTCGATCTGAACATGAAACCGGTTCACATCGTCAGCGGAACTCCGGGAAAACGGTTCGACCAGCGTATGCGCGCCATCCTGTCGGAAACCGTGCCTGATGCAAACATCAAAAACGGTCCGCAGGCTGATATGTACCTGCTGCATCAGTGGATCAAAAACGAACCGGTCGACCTGCTTATCGGCAACACCTACGGCAAATACATCGCTCGCGATGAAGACATTCCGTTTGTACGCTTCGGGTTCCCGATTCTTGACCGCATCGGCCACAGCTACTTCCCGAGCGCCGGCTACATGGGCGGACTGAGACTGGCAGAAAAGATCCTCGGTGTCCTCATGGACCGTCAGGACCGCGACGCTCCTGAAGAATCGTTCGAACTTGTGATGTAAACTATTGAAACAGAGGGTTGAAGCTATGGAAAAGATCGGAATACTCGAAGGGAGACAGAAGCAGGTCTACGAAAAAAACGGCGATGGTAAAGAATTTGACATCAAATGCGAAACCACAAGCCTTTCGGGATCTGTCAGTCAGAGAGCCTGCGTTTTCTGCGGCTCGCGTGTTGTCCTCTATCCTGTTGCCGATGCCCTTCATGTCGTTCATGGTCCTATCGGATGTGCCGCGTATACGTGGGACATCCGGGGGGCCGTGTCTTCCGGTCCTGAACTGCACAGACTGAGCTTCTCGACCGACCTGAAAGAGATGGACGTTATCTATGGCGGAGAAAAGAAATTACACCAATCACTCACTGAGCTTATCGCAGAGTATCAACCCAAGGCAGCGTTTATTTATTCGACCTGCATCATTGGACTTATCGGCGACGATATTGACGCGGTATGTAAAAAAGTTTCACAGGAAACAGGCATTCCTGTTCTTCCCGTTCACTCCGAAGGTTTCAAAGGCACCAAGAAAGACGGCTATAAAGCCGCCTGCGACGCTCTGCTGAAGCTTGTCGGCACCGGATCGACAGAAGGTATCGGAAAATACAGCATTAACATATTAGGGGAATTCAATCTTGCCGGCGAAGCCTGGATCATCAGAAAATACTATGAAGAGATGGGCATCGAAGTTGTTGCCACGATGACAGGCGACGGCAGGGTCGACGATATCCGGCGCTCTCATGGAGCATCACTCAATATCGTGCAGTGCTCGGGCTCCATGGTGAAGCTGGCAAAAATGATGGAAGAAAAGTACGGAATACCCTACCTGAGGGTCTCCTACTTCGGCATTGAGGATATGTCGAAAGCACTCTACGATGCAGCAAAACATTTCAGCGACAATCCGGCAATCATGCAAGCGGCAAAACAGCTCGTAAGCCGAGAGGTCTCTGAACTCTATCCCCGCCTGCAGCAGTTTCGCAAGGCGCTGGAAGGAAAAAAAGCGGCAATCTATGTCGGCGGCGCTTTCAAGGCATTCTCACTCATCAAGGCGTTGAGTTCGGTCGGCATGAGCGTCGTCCTTGCCGGATCGCAGACAGGCGACAAAGACGATTACAACGGACTGAAAGAGATGTGTGATGAAGGAACCGTGATCGTCGACGACTCGAACCCGGTTGAACTCTCGAAATTCGTACTTGAAAAACAAGCCGATCTGCTTATCGGCGGCGTTAAGGAGCGGCCCATTGCCTATAAGCTTGGCATCGGCTTCTGCGACCACAACCATGAACGCAAGATCCCCCTGGCCGGTTTTGTCGGGATGTACAATTTCATCCAGGAGGTGTACAATTCCGTTATGAGCCCGGTCTGGCAGTTTGCGCCAAGAAAAGGAGGATTATCATGAAAACAGCAAAAACAGCAACCCAGAATGCATGCAAGCTCTGCAATCCGCTCGGCGCCTGCCTGGCATTCAGGGGAATAGAAAAATGTGTTCCGTTTCTTCACGGCTCACAGGGATGCGCAACCTATATCCGAAGGTATCTTATCAGCCATTTCAAAGAGCCGATCGATATCGCGTCATCCAACTTCAATGAAGACACAGCGGTATTTGGTGGCAGCCACAACCTGAAACTGGGCCTGAAAAATGTCACCCGGCAGTACAAACCCGAGGTGATCGGTCTGGCCACCACCTGCCTGTCGGAAACCATCGGCGACGATGTCGACATGATTCTCAAGGAATATGTCCGCCTTTTTGACAACGGCGAACCACTGCCTGACGGAAAACCGCTCCCGATCATGATCCATGCCTCGACACCGAGTTATCAGGGCAGTCATATCGACGGTTTCCACGCCGCCATGAAAGCGACGGTCAAACAACTTGCAGCAGAAGGTCCGAAAAAAAATCTGCTGAACCTCTTTCCGAATATGGTGTCACCCGCAGATCTGCGGCACTTGAAGGAAATTCTGAAAGATTTCAGCATCCCTTTCGTTCTGCTGCCGGATTACTCGCAAACCCTTGATGGAGGACCATGGGCCGAGTACCACAGAATACCAGAAGGCGGAACTCCGGTCAAGGCCATACGGGAAACCGGCATGGCATCGGGAAGCATTGAGTTCAGCTCGGTCCTCGACGATGAGAAATCAGCAGCAGGATATCTTGAAAAAACCTTTGACGTTGCCCGCTATACGATGCCACTCCCTATCGGCATCAAGCAAAGCGACGCTTTCTTCGGGCTGCTCGAAAAGCTTTCAGAAAAACCTCTGCCGGAAAAATATGAGGATGAGCGCAGAAGACTTGTCGATGCCTATGCTGACGGCCACAAATACATTTTCGACAAAAAAGCCATTGTCTACGGTGAAGAAGACCTTGTCGTCGCCATGACAGCATTTCTGCGCGAGATCGGCATCGTTCCTGTATTGTGCGCCTCGGGAGGCAAGAGCGGCATGCTGAAAAAACGCCTGAAAGAACTCATCCCTGATTGTGAAGAAGCCGGCATAAAGATTCGTGACGGGGTAGACTTTGTCGATATCGAAGACGAAGCCAGACTGCTGAAACCCGATATGCTCATCGGCAACAGCAAAGGATACACCATGTCTCGCAAGAACAATATCCCCTTCATACGAATCGGCTTTCCTATACACGACAGGTTCGGCGGGCAAAGACTGCATCATCTCTGCTATCGTGGCACACAGGAACTCTTTGACAGAATTGTCAATACCGTGATCGCCGAAAAGCAGGGTTCTTCACCAATCGGCTATACATACATGTAAGGAGTCCATACCATGACGATATCCATAGAAAAGCACCCATGCTTCAACGACGCTTCCCGTCACACGTTCGGACGGATTCACCTGCCTGTAGCGCCGAAGTGCAATATCCAGTGCAACTACTGCAACCGCAAGTTCGACTGCCTGAACGAAAACCGTCCCGGCGTCACCAGCAAGGTGCTTTCGCCTCACCAGGCACTGCACTATCTCGACAAAGCTGTGGAACTGTCACCCAATATCTCGGTGGTCGGCATCGCCGGGCCGGGAGACCCTTTTGCCAACCCTGAAGAGACAATGGAGACACTGCGGCTTGTCAGGCAGAACTACCCCGATATGCTGCTTTGCGTTGCAACCAACGGGTTGAATGTCATGCCCTATATCGAGGAGCTTGCAGCGCTTCAGGTCAGCCACGTCACACTGACCATCAACGCGGTCGATCCTGAAATCGGATCGGAAATCTACGCCTGGGTGCGCCACCGGAAAAAAATGTATCGCGACACCAACGCGGCACAAATCCTTCTCGATAACCAGCTGGCAGCACTGAAAAAACTCAAGGAAATCGGTGTTACAGCAAAAGTCAACGCTATCGTGATACCGGGCATCAACGACAGACACGTTGCTGAAGTCGCAAAAACCGTAGCCGGGCTGGGAGCTGATATTTTCAACTGTCTCCCCTACTACAACACGCCGGAAACCGTCTTCGAAAACATTCCGGAACCACACCCTGAAATGGTGGCGTCCATTCAGCGCGAAACCGAAAAATTTCTGCCACAAATGAAACACTGTGCCCGATGCCGGGCAGATGCCATCGGCATCATCGGACAGGAAAACAGCGATGAAATGATGAAAGAACTGCAGGAAGCATCAACAATGCCGAGAAAGCCGGCTGAAAACCGGCCGTATGTGGCCGCCACAAGCATGGAAGGGGTTCTCATCAATGAGCATCTGGGAGAAGCCGAACGCTTCCTGATTTATGCCATGAAAGAGGGAGATGAACGACCGGTTTTTGTAGAATCCCGGCCTGCACCTCCGGCAGGAAGCGGAACCATGAGGTGGGAATCGGTTGCAGCCATACTTTCTGACTGTCGGGCCCTCCTGGTCAACGGAGTAGGCGAATCACCAAAAAAAGTCCTCGTCAACAACGGCATTGACGTCTACACGCTTGACGGCGTCATCGAGGAAGGGGTCGTCGGAATTTTTTCAGGCAGGGATATGTCTTCCCTCATGCGTATCAGCCAGATGCACTCCTGCAAAACAAGCTGCTCCGGAACAGGCGGAGGATGCGGATAAAGAACGTTCACCATTGACCATTTACTATTCACCATTTACCATTCACCATTTACTATTCACCATTTACTATTCACCATTTACTATTCA
>RRYU01020052.1_pt1 | contig 38889 bp, 43 predicted proteins | sample 2162651 | NCBI WGS metagenome assembly RRYU01 (sample SAMN10267283, study PRJNA491782) | microbial mat metagenome | isolation source: biomat in the production well | place: Japan: Minami-Kanto gas field, natural gas well KTG3 | collected 2017-06
TCCTGCGTGGGGACCAGGGAAATGTCGGCAGGAATGTGCTGGCGGATCATAAACAGTACGGGACTCGATGCTTTGTACGAAGCTGATTCGCGCGGTTCGATGATGTCGAGTTTTTTCGCTTCTTTAAGCACGGCATCGTTAAGCATCTTTATCTGTGCGGCGGTCAGTGTCCTGTTGCGCATCGGCGGGACAAACCATTTTTTCGGATCGATGTTGCCTGATATGGAGGTTGCACTGCACGATACATTGGTATGCAGCCATGGATCAGACGGACAGTTGAATGTGCCGGAATACTTCAGTGATGGACTGAATACGGGGTCGGAGCCGCTGACCGTCATGGATTCCTTTGCGGTTCCGGTATTGATATCGTAGAGCCCTTCGAGCCGGTAGGTGAAATACAGGTTGGGCAGGGCATCGGTTTCATTGCCGCGTACGACGGTTCCATTGCCTTTGAACGCATATTTTCTTTCAGATGCACTGAAGGTATAGTCGATCTCTGAAGGAGGGTTCCAGGATGCTTTCCAGTAGGAGGTTCCTTGCGAGTTTAAAGATACCGCATCCAGTGTTAATGGAATAAGTAGTGTGATTGCCAGACAGCACAATGCGGTGAGTCGAACAACTGTGCGTTGCCGGATTTCAGGATGGCTGGATTTTATGATGTTCATGATAGCTATGTTTTGTCGTTGACCATGAGATCGTATACTGAAATATAGTTCTTTTGAATACCTGTTTTGCTTTTCTCTCCAGACAGGCCGCTGTTTCTTGCGGGTATGACCGGACATTTAGTGTGCAGCGGCGAACAAGCGTCATCGTGAAGCCGCTGTAAATGCGTATTATGGGGAAGCAGTCTTTTTCAATGCTTTATCCTTTGTTGACCATGATCCAGATCAAACCGTTTTCCCGTCTGGCAGTGCTGCTTTTCTTCGCTCTTGCCGCCTGTGCCCAGGGTCCGGAATCGGCAGCACGCAAGTTCACTGAAAACCTTGCCAAAGGCAATATTTCCGAGGCAAAAAAATATGCGACCGAGCCTACCGGCCAGATGCTTGATTTTGCAGGTTCGATAGGCGTCATGCCGGTCGATACCGATTTTACCTTTATTTTTGTCAGTAAAAGCGTTGAGGGCGACCAGGCGAGCATTACCTACAGATCGGTTCCTGACGGTCCGGAGGAGACGATCGATCTGGTCAAAATCGACGGAGTATGGAAAGTGCATATGCAGCATCGCAAGTAACGTTATACTGTGAAAATAGTTGTTCTTGTTGCTGCTGCCGCATATCTGCTGCTGCCTGTCGGGAGATCGTGTGAAGGGGAGAATCGGCAGCGTATTGATCGTCTTGAAGCGGTTCTGGTCGACGGTGATGTGATTCTCCGTTATGGTAATGGCTTCTGGTCTCCATTCTTTCGTGATATGTCACGGCGGGAAAAGCGTTTTTCGCATGTCGGGATTGTTGTTCGAAAAGAAGCGGAGCTCCTTGTCGTGCATGCATCGGCATGTGATGTTACCGGGGCAGGGTTCGTGGCCTGTGAGCCGTTGCAGGATTTTCTGCAGCATGCGACTGATTTTGCGGTATACCGGCTTGATTCGGTTTCCGGGGTGAGGCAGCGTATCGCAGGGATTGCCATGTCGTTTGTCGGTCGTCGGTTCGACCCTTTCTTTGAACTCGGCGACGCCAGCCGTCTGTATTGCAGTGAACTTGTCATGCATGCGGTTAACAGCGCTGCCGGAGAGCGGCTCGTTGTGCCGGTCGTGGTCAATGGCCATGAGATTGTCACGATCGACAATTGTTACGGTTCCTCCCGTTTTTTTGCTGTTGCCGACAAACGACAGCTCGAGGGGTTCTGACAGGCAGCAGCAGATTCGACCGGCTTTTTCTGTCGGTTTTTTGACGTTTTCCACTATTTTGTGGCTTCTTTCGACGGCCGGTATCTGTAAGGTCATGCCGTCATAACAGCATATATCAGATGTATGGAAGACTATGCGTTCACGCTTCCGATGAGTGTCCGGGACTACGAGTGCGACATGCAGGGGATCGTCAATAACAGTGTCTATCAGAATTATCTTGAGCATACGCGTCACGAGTATCTCAAATCGGTCGGCATCGATTTCAAGGCATATGCTCTGCAGGGGATCAACCTTGTGGTTGTAAGGGCAGAGCTGGACTATCGTTTTCCCCTGCGGGGAAGCGATACATTTTCGGTGGGGCTGAACTTCGGGCGTGAGTCGAGGCTGAAATTCGCTTTTTATCAGGATATTTACCGTGTTCCCGATAACCGGTTAATCCTGAATGCAAAAATTATCGGTACAGCCCTCAATAGCAAAGGCCGTCCGGAGATTCCGGCGGAGCTTGATCGTCTGATGGATTGAATGGTGCGAACGTGTGACAGATCGACCGTTTCGATACCCCTCAATCGTGTCTTTATGCTCATCGTGTACCAGGAGGCGACGTGGTGCAGCTATTGAGTGTTTATGCGTAATTCGTTATCGTCAGTATGGACGCGTTTTATTCATTGTTTATTGGTTGATTTATGAAACCACTCAAGGAAGTTGCCATGTCCTACATGGCTCTCAGTGAAGCGCAGAAAAAGCTCGAGGAAGGTTGTTTTGCCGAAGCGGTAGAGGAAGCTTCCAGGGCGATGGCGGCTTCAAGGACCATGCCGTCCGGAGAAACCTTCGATCAGGACGGCTTCGATGCCCTCTGCTATGCGGTTCTCGCTTCGGCCCGCGCGGGTCTTGAAGACTATGAGGCCTGTCTGGAGTCTGCTGAACCGGCCTTGCGGTACTTTAACCGCAGGGGTGAGCTGCAGCAGGATGAAGGAAAACAGTGGATATCGGTTGTCTTCAGCCGGGGGGTTGCGCTGCATGAGACGGGCGTCTATGACGAAGCCTTGAAAAATCTCACCATGGCCGGCGAAATGATCGCTGAGCGAAAAGGCGAGCTGCCGGGAAAGGATGCGATGCTCACGGATATCGAAAAGCGCTGTTCGATGCTTCGTGATCAGGAAAAATCGCAACGGAAACCCGGCTATAAGGCGTGGTGGGAGTTCTGGTCGTAAACGCTGGAGAGATGTGTGTTGAATGATCCGCAGAAAATTCTTGTCATCAGGTTAAGCTCTATCGGTGATATCATCCTGACCACTCCTGTTGTTCGCAGTCTGAAGCAGCGGTTTCCGGAGGCAGATATCGATTATTGTACGAAAACCGCCTTTTTTCCCTTGCTGGAACACTCCCCCCTGATCAGTCGTCTTTTTTCTCCTGAAAGGCCTCCTGCCGGGACGTATGATCTGGTGGTCGATCTTCAGAATAACCGGAGGTCGTCCGCCGTTGTGCGAAATCTTCAGGTTGCCGGGATAGCGCGTTACCGGAAACGGAACTGGAAAAAATTCCTGTTAGTTCATGCGGGATTGAACCTGTACGGGGCACCGCAGCCGGTGGTCGATCGCTACCGGGAATCCCTTGCCGGGTACGGAGTGAAAGACGATTCCGGGGGATGTGAATTATGGCCCGGCAGCCGGGACCGGGAGTATGCTGCAGCCATCTGCCATTCTGAAAAGCGGTTGCTGGGAATCTGTTTCGGTGCGAAGCATTATACCAAACGCTATCCTCCAGCAGGATTTGCTGCTGTCATCGATATTCTTCTCGCCAGACTGCCGCTGAAGATTGTGCTGCTTGGCGGAGCTGAAGACGCCGGTCATGCAGAATCGATTATCGAGCGCTTGTCGCCGCAGGGCAGGGATGCGGTGCAGAATCTCGCCGGATCGTGTTCATTGATGCAGACAGCGGCTGTACTGGAGCGTTGTGATGCTGTCCTGACCAACGATACCGGCCTGATGCACATGGCCTCGGCGTTCGGAAAGCAGCTTTTTGTCCTGTTCGGATCATCGGTTGGAGAGTTCGGATTTCTGCCTTACCATACACCCTGTACTCTGTTTGAGGTTGAGGGACTGACATGCCGTCCCTGTTCCCATATTGGCAGGAAACGGTGTCCCAAAGGGCATTTTCGCTGTATGAACGATATTTCGGCGACATCGGTTGCAGCTGCGCTTTTCGAGCACTTCAGACGTATGAACGATTTATGAAAATTGCGACATGGAACGTGAACGGGATCAGGGCAAGAAAAACAGCCCTGCGCGATTGGGTGATCGCCAATCATCCCGATATCCTCATCCTTCAGGAGCTCAAGGCCGGCGCAGAGAGTATTCCCGATGAGATTCTGTCGCTGGAAGGGTATCGTTCATTCTGGAACGGATCGGTTTTTAAAAAAGGGTACAGCGGGGTCGGTCTGCTTTTGCGCGATGGAATCCAGGGCGATAATGGCGCTTATCGGTGCGAAATTCCTGATTTTGATATCGAAAACCGGACCGTTGTGCTTCACGGCAGAGGTTTTTCTCTGATCGGAACCTATGTTCCCAGAGGGGACGGCGACCAGCACTATAGAGTCAAGCTCGGATATTTTGACGCTATTGCGGACTATATCAAAGGGCTCCTTGGCGACGGGCGCGAGGTTATTCTGACCGGAGACATGAATGTTGCCCATACCGATCTTGATGTACACCGTTCACAAAATAAACCGGGGGCTGTCGGGCTCAGGCCTGATGAACGCCTGGCTATCGACCGGCAGCTGGCGCTTGGATTGCATGATATTGTGAGAGAACGCCATCCGGGCAAGGACGGTCCTTACACCTGGTGGCCCTACTGGAAAGGAGCCAGAGAGCGCAATCTCGGCTGGCGGATCGATTGTTTCTATCTCTCCGCAGGATTGCTTGGCTATGTCCATGATGTCGTGGTCGATCGTGCGGAAAAAAGCTCGGACCATGCGCCGGTCATCCTTGAAATGACAGCTTTTTCATGAGGAAAACAGGGACGGGTTTTTCCTCGAATTCCTGCCTTTTTTACGCCGCGCTTCCCGGTTGGAAATATGTTATAAATCTCTTACCTTTAAGGTTCAAATTTGCAAGTGGTGTTCATAGCTTATATGAAGCCAAGGAGCATATGGGACGCGCAATACCTGTGTTCCCGCCATTTGCCGTTGTTCAATATCAATACAATTGTTGCGCTTATGAATAAGAAAAAACTTTACGAATGTACTGTCATCGTCAATGGCGGTCTTGAAGACGCGGCTATCGAAACAGCGATGACAGAAGCCAAAAGCGTTATTACCGGAAACGGTTGTGACATTGACAATGTCCTTGAGGTCGGCAGAAGAAAGATGGCTTACCCGATTGGCAAGCAGACGATCGGTTATTACGCCCACATCGAATTCCTTGCCGAGCCAGCAGCTATTGCTCCTATCGAAAAGTCCTTCCGTTACGATGAAAACATTCTTCGTTTCCTCATTGTGCAGCTCAGCACCCCATTGCTCGAAATGCGAAAAAGAGTTGAGAAGTACAGTGTTGTAATCGGCAGCCCTGAAGACCAGAGTGGTGAAGATCAGCAGAACGCTGGTGATGAATAGTTCCCTGACTATGTATACAGTAACTATGAATTGATTCCTTGAGGATAAAACGGAGGATAGGTTATGGCCGATTTGAAAATGCCGGAAATAAACAGCGTTATCATAGCGGGGAATTTGACGAAGGATCCTGTTTTTCGACAGACGAATTCAGGCGGGACTCCTGTTGTCAATTTTTCTATCGCCTGTAACAGACGGTTTCGCGACAGCAACCATCAGTGGCAGGAGGATGTATGCTATGTCGGTGTTGTTGCATGGAATAAACTGGCTGAAAGCTGCAGGGATAATCTCAGGAAGAGTTCAGCTGTACTTGTCGACGGTGAACTGCAGAGCCGCACCTGGAAAGCCCAGGATGGTTCTTCAAGAACTGTTGTGGAAATCAAGGCCCGGAGGATTCAGTTCCTCAACAAGAAACGGAAAAACGGCGAGGATGAAGATCTCGATGGATTCATCGAAGATGATCTTCATGATCATGACCTTCATGGCGCCGACGATTCCGGGCACATCTATGAGTATAAATATCTTTCTTCCGACTGAGGAAGGAAGCCATTGAAAAATTCTGGAAATTTGCAATGAAACAAAAACGTACAAGCGTATCGATGAGCAAGTCGATCGGAAATGCGCTGGCATCAAAGAAGAAAGTATCAAAGAACCAGGTTGTCTTTTTTGATTACCGTGATGAAAGAAAGCTGAAGCGGTTCATCAATGATCAGGGAAAGATTATTCCCCGTCGTATTACCGGATTGTCAGCCAAAGAGCAGAATCTTCTGACCCACTCGGTTAAATGGGCAAGATTTCTCGCCATTATCCCTTACGTGGCTGACGAGTATAAATAAGGTTGTAGAAAAATTTGATTAATCTTCATTGAACGAGGAAGCGAAGCAGTGAAAGTCATTTTAAGAAAGAATGTGGCCTCTCTGGGTGATGCGGGTGAAGTCGTGGATGTGAAAAACGGCTATGCGAATAATTACCTCATACCTCAGGGAATGGCTGCCAGAGCAACGGAAGGTGCCCTGAAAGCACTTGAGACGGAACGGAAACAGCAGGCCAGAAAGATCGAGCAGCAGAGAATAGCTGCCCGTGAGATGGCCGACAAGATTCAGCAGATGGCTCTTAAGGTGCCTGCCAAGGCTGGTGAATCCGGAAAATTGTTCGGAACCGTCACATCGGCAAATATAGCCGATGCCCTGAAGGCTGAAGGCATTGAAGTCGACCGTCGTAAAATTACTCTTGATGCTCCCATCAGAGCTCTTGGAAACTATGAGGCTGGCATCAAACTCTTCATGGATGTATCAGCGACGATCAAAGTCACTGTCGAAGCTGAAGGGTAAGCCGACGTTGTTCCGTCCTGCCTGAATGGCAGGTCTGACCTGACCGCATCACCGGCGCGTGGTGCGGTTTTTTTTGTTATGTATCCGGATTTTGCGATACAATAAGTATTCAATTACTCCGGGAGTTTCATAAATTTTACGAATGGCCGCTGTGTTGCCGGACGTAGTATCTCTAATTATTCAGGAATATCCTTATGAGGCAAACTCTATTCCAGGAAAAATACCCTATCTACACGCTTGAAATCGACAAAAGCGAAACCTCTTTTACGTCAGTCGACATGATTCTCGATTATCTGAAACAGAAGATCGAAGCCCATCCGGTTGTTGCGTTTATTGGCATTTTTGACCATTACGCCCATACCTCGAGTCTGAAAGACGGCGTTATCAGTGAGCAGATCAAGGATGCCAGAAACATTCTGTTCTGTTTCGGCAAGGAACTCCCGAGCCCGGCTGTTCTTGCCGTTCGTCCTCGTTCAATCGGTGTGGCTGAAATGGAAAACTCTTTTGTCATAACCTTTCTTGAAGCACCTAATCCGGCTGCAAACGAAGCAATGGAAGCATGGGCAATGGGTTTGAAGAACAGGGAGTGAATTCCCGGGCAGGGTACGATGTGAACAGCAGTAATAAAAAAAGCCTCAGTAGTATGAGGCTTTTTTTATTACTGCATGAACTGGTCAAGCATTCGTATATCGTTTTCAAACAGGAGACGTATATCGTCGATCTTGTAGCGAAGCAGGGCGGTTCTGTCAACCCCCATTCCGAAGGCATACCCTGAGTACTTTTCAGAATCGATACCGCAATCGCGGAGGACATTGGGGTGAACCATGCCGCAGCCAAGGATTTCAAGCCAGCCCGATTGCTTGCACACCTTGCAGCCTTTGCCGTTGCAGAGGTAACAGGTAACGTCGACTTCAGCGGACGGTTCGGTAAACGGGAAAAAGCTCGGTCTGAAGCGAAGTTGTACGTCAGGACCGAACATCTGCCTGGCAAATGAGTAGATGGTTGCTTTCAGATCGGCAAACGAGACGTGTGTATCGATATAGAGGCCTTCCAGCTGATGAAAGACGCAATAACTTCGGGAACTGATTGCCTCGTTGCGGTAGACTTTACCCGGGCAGATAACCCGTATGGGAGGCTTCTTGTCGAGCATGACCCTGATCTGAACAGGAGATGTATGCGTCCGGAGCAGGACGTCGTCGTCATGCTCACCGCCGATCCTGATGAAAAAGGTATCCTGCATATCGCGTGCTGGATGGTCGGGCGGGAAGTTCAGCTTGTCGAAATTATACGTTCCGCATTCGAGTTCAGGTCCGGTTTCGATGGAGAAGCCCATAGCCGCAAAGATCTGCTTCATATCCCCGAGAACTTTCTGCACCGGGTGTTCGGAACCAGGAAACTGTGTTCGTCCTGGAAGCGTGAGGTCTATGAGCCGCTTGCCTGAAGAAGCGGCTGAGGATGCAAGCCTTGCTTTAGCATCCTCATACTTCTCTTCAGCAGCGGTTTTCAGGGCGTTCAGGAGCTGTCCTACGGCACGACGTTCATCAGGCGAAACGTCCTTAAGCTGCTTGAAGAGATTGGCGATGCTTCCCTTCCTGACGAGGTGGGTGAGCCTGAATTCCTCAAGCGTGTCATTGCCGGTTATGGCAAACGATTCGATGTCCTTTTGAAGAGTGTCGATGCTGTGTTTCATAGGGGAGCTTCTGCTCTGAATGCTTAATCCATTGCTGTTTTAACGATCTGGCTGAATGCCGAAGGATCCTTGACGGCAATCTCTGCCAGCGCCTTGCGGTTGATATCGATATTTTTCTTGTGCATCGCTTCCATGAGGCGGGAATACGAGGTTCCGTTCAGGCGGGCGGCAGCATTGATACGCATAATCCAGAGTGCGCGGAACGTTCTTTTCTTGACCCTTCTGTCGCGGTAGGCATACTGTTCAGCTTTATCGACAGCGTGTTTTGCAACGGTCAGAATATTACCACGTGAGCCCCAGTAACCTTTAGCTTTATTTAAAATCCGTTTTCTTCTCGCACGTGATGCAACTGCATTTTTCGATCTTGGCATCGTAGTCTCGTTTACTGTTTATTGAAAATTTAGGCTAGAATCATCCGTTTGATCTGCTTCTCCTGAGTGCTGTCAACAAGCGCTGACTGGTGCAGACGACGGGTTCTTTTTCTGTTTTTCTTTTCCAGGTTATGTGACCCGTACATGCGTTCGCGTTTTACTTTGCCTGATGCAGTCTTTTTAAACCGCTTACATGCGCCGCGGTGTGATTTCATTTTTGGCATGATCGTATCGTTTTGTTATCGGTAATGATTGTTACGGCTTTTCTTCCGGTTTCATTTTTGCTAACTGTCTTTCGAAGATCTCGATTTTCTTTTTGTCGGGTTCGAAATAGATAAAAAGCCGTTTTCCTTCGAATTTAGCTTCTCCCTCAGGGTTGCTGACATTACTCAGGCGCTCCTTGAGGCGTTCGACGAGCTCAAAGCCTTTGTCTTTATAAATGATAGAGCGACCCAGAAAAACGACAGTCGCCCGCACCCGGTTCCCCTTACGAAGAAATTCTTCAAGGTGCGCCGACTTGAAGTCGAAGTCGTGCTTATCCGTATTGGGATGAAAGCGGAGTTCCTTCAGCTCTGTCGGTTTCGACTTTTTCTTGCGGTCTTTTTCCTTTTTATCCAGCTTGTACTGCAGTTTGCCGTAATTGTCCATTTTGCAGACAGGCGGCTGTGCCGTAGGCTGTACTTCAATGAGATCGAGTCCCTCCTGTTCAGCCATTCTTCTGGCATCGCCGGTTTTAAGGATTTCCTGTGAGCCATCCTTGAAAACAACCCTTACCTCAGGAACACGGATCTGTTCATTGACCCTGTAGGTAAGTTTCGGCTTTTGAGGAGCGCTTCTTTTTTTTCTCATATGGTCTGGATTTGTGTGACGGCCGCTGTCGGAATGTCTCTTTCAGCGGTCGCAGGATTTGTCGTTAATTTCCCTGGATAATTTCTCTTGGAGTTCCTGCAGGGCCATGTTTCCCTGATCTCCCTCGCGGTGCCGCCTCAGCGAAACCTCTCCGGCAGCAGCTTCTTTCTGGCCGATAATGACCATGTAAGGGATTTTTCTTATTTCCGATTCACGGATTTTCTTTCCGATTTTTTCATTGCGGGTGTCGATTTCAACACGAATGCCTGCGGCATGCAGCGTATCGCGGACCTGTTGGGCATAGTCGTGCACATCTTCTGTTATCGGGAGAACGGCAATCTGGACCGGAGCAAGCCATAAGGGGAAATTTCCTCCTGTATGCTCGATCAGGACACCGATAAAGCGTTCCATCGATCCGAACGGAGCCCTGTGTATGATGACCGGCCTGTGTGGCTGGCCATCGCTGCCGATATAGGAAAGGTCGAATCGTTCAGGCATGACGTAGTCGACCTGAACAGTGCCGAGCTGCCATTTTCTTCCAATTGCATCCCTGACGATGAAATCAATTTTCGGACCATAGAAGCTCGCTTCTCCGATGCCGGTGAAGTAGTCGATATTCATTTTTTCAGCGGCTTCACGGACATCTTTTTCAGCCTGTTCCCAGACTTCTTTTGTTCCGCCGTATTTCTCCTGGTTTTCAGGATCGTGAAGAGAGAGGCGGATCTGGATATCATCGAAACCCAGTGTCGCAAAGACGAATTTCGTCAGATCAATAGCGTTACAGATCTCGTCGACCAGCTGGTCCGGACGACAGTAGATATGAGAGTCGTCCTGGGTAAAGCCTCTGGCGCGAATCAGTCCGTTGAGTTCACCGGACTGTTCATGGCGATAGACGGTGCCGAACTCGGTCAGCCGTATCGGAAGGTCGCGGTAGCTGCGAAGCTTTGAACTGTAGATCATGTGGTGATGCGGACAGTTCATCGGTTTCAGCAGGTATTGCTCCTCTCGTCCGAGATCGTCGGTATAGGTCAGGGGAGGGAACTGCGAGTCACTGTAATATGGGTAATGGCCCGATCGTTTGTACAGTTCTATATTGCCTATGTGAGGTGTGTATACCGGAACATAGCCGCGTTTTCTCTGTTCTTCCCTGAGAAATGATTCCAGTTCATTTCGAACGATAGCTCCTTTCGGAAGCCAGATCGGCAGGCCGCTGCCTACTTCCGGCGAGAGCATGAAGAGTTCAAGTTCTGCTCCGAGCTTGCGATGGTCGCGTTTCTTTGCCTCCTCAATGTGGGCCAGGTGCTGTTTCAGCAGTTTCTCTGAAGGAAACGCTATGCCGTAGATTCTCTGCATGCTTTCACGTGACGAATCACCTCTCCAGAACGATGCTGAAATATTTGTCAGCTTGACCGCTTTGAGCTTGCCGGTGTTCGGCAGGTGGGGTCCGCTGCACAGATCGGCAAAGTCACCCTGATGATAGATCGATACGGTCGGCGTATCCTTCAGGGTATCTTCGAGTATTTCAACCTTGTAGGGATCCTGTCTTGTCGATGAGAAAAATCGTATAGCGTCCTCTCGCGCAAGCTCCTCCCGCCGGACGTCTATGGCGCGTCTGCCGATCTCGATCATCCTGTTTTCGATGGCCTCGAGATCACTTTCCGTGAAGCGGTGGCCGGACGAGATATCGTAGTAAAAGCCCTGTTCGATTGCCGGGCCGGCGCCGAATTTTGAGCCGGGAAACAGTTCTTCTACAGCCTGAGCCATGATATGGCTGGCGCTGTGCCAGAAAATTTCCCTCCCCAGAGGGTGGTCGAACGTGATGATTTCAAGCGATGCATCGTTATCGACAGATGCGTCGAGGTCTTTTGCCTGGCCGTTAATGATGACGGCGATGGCATCCTGTGCAAGTTTTTTCCCGATCGAGCGGGCAATATCGTAACCGGTCGTACCGGAGGGGAAAGACCTGCTTTCACCATCAGGCAGGGTTACCGTTACCTGGGTCTGCGATGTCGTATGTTCGGACATGTAAAATTCTGTCTCTTCTCAGTCATTACAGGAATCAGTATCCTGTTCCTGCATGTACCCTGTTTTCAGGATGATCAGCCGCTTTTTGTCAGTGTAGTATCGCCAGGGAGGGCTGATAAGGCCGGCTTGTTTTTTGCCGGGGTGTTTCCCTGATACGATATGAGGAGATTTAGTATAAGAATAATTTTTTGAAAAGCAAAATAACCCGATGATGAAGATCTTCCGGCAGAAGACCGCAAGAGCGTTCGTGCAGAGATGTTTGAAGGGCGTTGCCTCATGATGCGGTGTTACTTCAGCATGTGCAGGATATCAGGAGTCACGGTCTCTTTGCCCTGTTGCGCGGCAAGCGCTTCGGCTTTTTTCTTCATTTCTCTGCCAAAGGAAATCTGGCTGATAAACGGCGCTTTTTTCACGATTTGTTCCAGGATCGCGTTTGCTTCTCCGGTCCAGGTTATAGTCTTTTTTTCTCCATGGCTTTCGGTTGTGCGCATGCTGATCGGCAGGAAATGGAACAAGGTGTCGTAGAGGGCGTTGACGATCTCCTGAAGAAGGTAAATCATGCCGCTGTGTCCCATGAAAGGCGTTCCGAGCGCTCTGCGCACAATCGGTCCGGGAAATCCTGCCGGGATAAAGCGTGTTTTTGCTCCGAGTTCGGCAAGATAAATTTTGTCCGCCATACGCCCGAAGAGAAACTGCGGCTGGTGCAGGCCGAGTTCTTCTCTGACGTCGTTATTGTTAGTTTTTTGTGAGTCGTGGCTGAACAGGCATTGCATGCCCATCTCCTGTCCGAGGAATTTGCTGAGCCCTTCGGCATAGGTCCGGTCGGCGACGACGCCAAAACGTACTGTCGGGAACCATTCGGACTGGGGGCCGCGCCAGAGGTCCCAGAGCGGTTTGAGGGTGGTTTTTTTTTCCAGCGCCAGAAATGCGGCAGCTTCTTTTTCCCTGTTGGCAAGGCGGCCAAGATTTTCAATGAAATGCTCTGTTTCGGTCAGACCGAAGGGGGCCTGAAGCACGGGACGTCCTGACAGGTCTGCAAGCGTCTGGCCGAATTCGCGGTACATGACGACGACGATGTCCGAGTTTTTCAGGCCGGAAATGTCGCGAAGGTTGCTTTCAAACGGGTAGACGTGTTTGAGCCTGAGCCCGCATCCGGCGATAAGGCGTTTGATCTCTGCCAGATCGGACGGGCTGTTGAAGCAGCCGTAGGTCGGGCCGATAATGCTTACCGTTCCTTGTTCCACTTCAGCCGGACGACCGTCGTCGAACTGCCGGTAAAGCCAGGCAAGTGCATGGTCCCGACCCTGCCATTCGTCATCTCCCAGTGAGTGTGAATCAAAAAAATGAACATCGGGGTAGCGATGTCTGAGCATCATGGTATGGTTGCTTCCGATCATTTCGCTTTCTGCGCTGGAGATCAGGATCAGCTCATTGTTTTCGTCTTTGAGCTTTTCAATGATTTCCTGTACTTTTTCCGTACTTCCCGATGAGGAAATCTCTTTTTCTGTGAGGCTTGTCGGGGTTAAATTTTCGAGGTAGGGAATCGCATCGGTGTAATCTATGACGGCAGCGCCGACAAGATTGTAGCAGCCGACGGGAGCGTCGGCGATTACGTGAACATCATGAAGTGCACAGAAGGTATTGACCGCAGCCCAATAGGCACTTGCGGTCGATTCGTCCCTGATCGTTCTGGTCATCGGTGTTTTGACGGTCATCAGTTCATTTGTTCTGAGGCTGAACTGTTGCGTTGTTGAGCTGTCGCATCTCCTGCGACGGCTGGTGAAGGAGATGCGTTTTTTTCTTGCAATTGATTATGTGATGAATGTAATAAAAAATATGGTTACTCGGCTGATGCGGAAAGGGATACCGGCAGCCGGCCTTCAGGTTTGACCTTTCCTTTGAGGACTTTGATAACGGCATCCTCGCTCAGTGCAGACGAGGTGTAGGTGCAGAGATAGGTTGGTATTGCAGGAAAATTTCTGATGATGTAGGGCGTTCCGAAAGAGACCATGATCAGGGGTGTCGAAGACGGCAGATCTGATGCAAGGGTGCTGACGAACGATTTCTGCATGTCGTTGAGTTTCAGATCTTTCGATCCGGTGAGTACTTCGACATAGGTTGTCAGGACCACGGCCGATGCCTTTGCTGCACGTTCCCTGGCATGGCGGTAGTCCAGTGAATTCGCCCGGGGATCAATCCGGATTGTTTTGGCATGGAATGCATGCATCATCTTTTTTTCAAACTCTTCTCCGGAGGTCGAGTTTTTTTTGTTTTCAAGAATAATATGCAGCAGGTTGTCGGTACTTCCTTCCGCGACAGGCAGGTTTCCCCTGGTATCCCTGACAATGGTGAGTGATCGTTCGGCAATGGTCCTGGCCAGATCCTGATGGCGTTCGATGCCTATTTGATCCGGTATGTTGTCGAGATTGATGATCCTGCGTTTATCAAGGCCCAGCCAGTGTTTTGCGGCCAGGATGCGTAAGACGGAATCGTTGATTCTTTGTTCGCTGATTTTTCCCTCTTCAACGGCCCTGAGGATCGTGCTGTGCGTCAGTTCGGGATCAGGAGAGAAAAGAAGCAGGTCGTTGCCCGCTTCTACGGCCAGCGTCGATATCTCTTCAAGGGTGTGATCCCGGTAAAGAGCTTTCATATTGAGGGCATCGGTAATGATCAGGCCGTTGAAGCCGAGTTCCTTTCGAAGCAGATGCGTCACGATTCTCCATGAGAGTGTGGCGGGAGTAAGGTTTCCAGTGATTTTCGGGACAGCGAGGTGACCGATCATGACACTGAGGACGCCGTGGTCGATAGCTGCCTTGAAAGGCTTGAGTTCAAAAGCATCGAGCCGTTGCCGATCCCCATCGAGAACAGGAAGGTCGACATGGCTGTCGACAGTGACATCGCCGTGGCCGGGAAAGTGTTTGACCGTGGCGATCATACCATTATCCTGGAGGCCATCGATGAACGCGTTTGCCATGCTGATGGTTTTCTCGATGTTGTCTCCGTATGACCGGGTATTGATGATTGGGTTGTCAGGATTCAGGTTCAGATCGGTACTCGGCCCGTAACTGTGAAATATGCCGAGAGCTTTTGCTTCTCCAGCAATCGCTTCTGCCATCGAGTAGACAAGATCCCTGTCGCCAACTGCAGAAAGGGCCATGCTCGGTGCGAATTCCGTTGCCCCTTCGATACGCATGGCGAGGCCTTTTTCCATATCGGCACTGATGAGAAGCGGGTAAGGGGCAAGCAGCTGAAAGCGGTTTGCCAGCACTGCGGCATCGTAGGTATTGCCTTTGAGGAACATAATTCCCCCGACCTTTCCCTGGCTGATGAGAACGGAAAGCTTCTGATAATATTTGTCATCGCTGCTCCGGTATTCCGCAGGGCAGTGCGCGATAATCATCTGGCCTATTTTATCCGACAGCGACATGGTCCTGAGTTGTCGCTCGACCAGGGGGCTGGTATTGCCGAACAGTTTTTGTGCGGGGTTCTCTCCTGCATCAAGAATGTGAGGGCGGCAGAGCGCCACGAGAAGCAGCAATGTCGTTATGAGGCGCACCATGGTGTTTCTGTGGATCGGTTCCGTCGTCAGATGGGGATTCAACGGCTCATGAATAAATATGGTTTCCAGTCTTCTGATATAGTAGTAATAAATTTTCGCATTAGCATGATATGACTGGGGCGGATTGGCTGATTCAGGGGGGGCATCGATGCTTCTTCAGGAGTCCGGTTGCCTTTTTTCGTATTGCAGTAACTGCAGGCAGTAATGAGGTTTTCCCAGGAATCATCTCCTCCTTTTGATCGGGGGAGCACATGATCGATTGTCAGAAGCCGGTCGTTTCTTCCGCAGTACTGGCATTGAAAGTTGTCGCGTCTGAAGATGTTTTTTCTGTTGAGCATCAGTTTTTTGTACGGAACCCTGACAAAAAAAGTCAGGCGTACGATGGATGGTAGGGGATAGGAGTCCCTGACCGTACAGATCATCCTGTCGGGGTGGTGGGCAACAGCGACAGCCTTGCCGCAGAAAAGCAGAACGATTGCTTTTTGGGCATCACATATACTCAGCGGCTCATAGCTGCTGTTGAGGAGAAGAACTTTCGCTTTGTGTAATGGCATGACTGTAGCGTTTATATGAGTATACAGTCATATTTCTGAAAACCCAATTCTTCACGGTGACAATTCGGTTAAACCTTGAAGGGAGGGGGGGCAATAGTGCTGAGTGCTGAGATTTTTAACTCAGCACTCAGCACTCAGAACGTCCTTCAGCACCCCGGACAGCTGATGTTGAGTTTTCGCGATGCCTGAGCTTCATCAAGTCGTTTGACCGGTGTAAGCTGCGGCGCGCTGAGCACTGTTTCTGGACAGTTTTCAGCTTCATCGGCTATCTGGAGCATCGCTTCGGCAAACCTGTCGAGAGTTTCACGTGTTTCCGTTTCGGTAGGTTCGATCATCAGGGCTTCGCTGACGATCAGCGGAAAATAAATGGTCGGCGCATGAAATCCGAGGTCGAGGAGCCGCTTTGCGATATCGAGCGTTTTTACGTTGTGCTGTTTTTTCTGCCGGTCTCCGGAGAGGCAGAACTCGTGCATGACCGGTTTGGGATAGGGGAGATCATAGCGATCGACAAGCTTGCTGAGCAGATAATTTGCATTGATTATGGCATTTTCCGATACCCTTCTGATTCCCTCGGCTCCGAGCATTCTGATGTAGGTGTACGCTCTGACCATGACGCTGAAATTGCCGTAGAAATTCATCATGCGTCCGATACTCAGCGGCCGGTCGCTCGTCATGCTGTAGCGGACAGTGTTGCCGTCGTCATGTTTTTCAATGACGGGAACAGGCAGATACGGCTTGAGCTTGTCGCATACTCCGACAGGTCCGCTGCCCGGTCCGCCGCCTCCGTGAGGCGCTGAAAAGGTTTTGTGCAGATTGTAGTGAACAATGTCGAAGCCCATATCACCGGGTCGTGTTATGCCCATCAGTGCGTTCATGTTGGCACCGTCCATATAGAGGAGGCTGCCGTTGTCATGAACCAGCTTTTCAATGGCTGCGATATCTTTTTCGAAGAGGCCTATGGTATTCGGATTGGTCAGCATGAGCGCCGCGACATCGTCGTCGAGCTTTGCTTTCAGATCTTCTATATCCGTTCTTCCTTCCGCATTGCTTTTGACCGACAGGATGTCGTAGCCTACAATGGCTGCCGAGGCGGGGTTCGTTCCGTGAGCAGAGTCGACGACCAGCAGTTTTGTTCGTTTGGATCCTTTTGATTCATGGTATTTGCGGATCATCAGAATACCGGTAAGCTCACCATGTGCTCCGGCAGCAGGTTGAAGGGTGATCGCGGCCATTCCTGCAATTTCACGCAGCATCTCACCAAGTTCGTACATGAGCTGCAGCGTGCCCTGGGCGGTTTCCTCCGGCTGCAGGGGATGCAGCGATGTGAATCCTCCGAGATCTGCTGTCCGGTCGTTGATTTTCGGATTGTACTTCATGGTACAGCTTCCGAGGGGATACATGTCTTTATCGACATGATGGTTCAGATTTGAAAGTCTGATGAAATGGCGGACAACTTCACTTTCAGGGACTTCCGGAAGCGCAGCGGGTTCGGTTCTCAGGAATTGTTCAGGGATAAGGCTTCCTGCCGGTTGCGGTTCAATGTCGAGGGCCCCGATACGGTGACCCTGTCTCCCGTTCCGGGAGAGATCGAAAATAAGTGTTTCTTTCATGCGTTACGACAGATGGTCAGTGCCTTGTTCGTTAAAAAATTCAATATAGAAGAGCGGCATCAATTGCTCAAACCGGGAAGAAAAAAAATCCTTCGGACAATGCTTCAGTCAGGTGTGCCGGTTTCGCCCAGAAGCACGGAAAGCGCCTGTCTGGCAGCACTCTGTTCCGCATCCTTTTTTCTGCAGGCTGTTCCTGTGCCTAAAGGCCGGTCATCACATGAGACCTGTACCGTAAAGGTTTTTTGATGTTCAGCTCCTTCTTCCCTGATGACCCTGTATTGGGGATGCGGAAGCTGATGGGCCTGAGCGTATTCTATCAGTCTGCTTTTATGGTTGTGTTCGATTGTCGCGAGTTTTCGAACATCGACAAGCCTCATGACATGCTCGTCGATGAACCTCTGGACTGCCGGAAGTCCTTTATCGAGATAGATCGCCCCGATCAGGGCTTCGAGGGCGTCTGCCATCGTTGCTTCACTGTTGCGGATTTTTTCTTCATCACCGGACTCTCCTATGATCAGCTGATTACCAAGGTCGATGGCGGAAGCAAAATCAGCAAGCGATTTGCGGTTGACGATTTTTGATCGGGTATTCGACAGAGCTCCTTCATCACTTTCGGGGAAGAGCTTGTAGAGGTATTCCGAGATGATCAGGTCGAGCACGGCATCGCCAAGAAATTCAAGGCGCTGGTTAGACTCGAAGAGTGCCGGACTGCTGCCCTGATGCTGATCGTGAACGACGGACCGATGGGTAAAGGCTGTTTTGTAAATCCCGACGGATGCGCAGGGCTGTTGCAGCAGTCGTTCAATGTAGGTTCGTATGGCAGTGCACAGTGAATCATTCCCTGTGCACGCTTCAGACGATGTTGTGCTTGTATGAGGAACGCTTGCAGAGCGGTTAAAGGCGATTCTGCCGAATTTATGCCAGAAATGCTCCATAAGCCGGAGATGTTTTCAGGCTGATCAGATTTTTTTGAAAATCAGCGTAGCATTGTGCCCGCCGAAACCAAAACCATTGTTCAGCACGTATTCTATTGTTTTTTCTTTCGGTGTATTCGGGGTAACATCCACATCGACTTCAGGATCGAGGTTGTCGATGTTGATCGTTGGCGGTACGATCCGGTTTTTCATGGCCATAAGACAGATGATCGATTCGACGACACCGGCAGCGCCAAGGAGGTGGCCGGTCATTGATTTTGTCGAACTGATGCTCACTTTCCGGGCATGATCGCCGAGAACTTTCTTGATGGCCTTGAGTTCTGCCAGATCGCCGAGAGGCGTCGCAGTGCCATGGGTGTTGATGTAATCGATTGCGTCAGGAGTTATACCTGCCTGGTTCATGGCGCAAGTCATCGCGTTGAAGGCTCCTGACCCTTCAGGGTGGGGTGCTGTCAGATGATGTGCATCTGCAGATGCGCCGACACCGGCGATTTCGCCGTAGATTGTCGCGCCGCGAGACCGTGCGGATTCCAGTGTTTCCAGTATCATTGCCCCGGCGCCTTCACCCATGACAAAACCGTCCCTGTCCCTGTCGTAGGGGCGCGACGCTGTTGCCGGGTTATCATTTGCTGTCGACAGTGCACGGGCAGCGTTGAACCCTGCTACACTCATCGGAGTGATAGCGGCTTCAGAACCTCCGCAGACCATATAGTCGGCCATTCCCATCTGTATGAGCATCCACGCATCGATGATTGCGTGGAGCGATGTTGCGCAGGCGGATGCCGTTGCGTAGTTCGGTCCCATGAGACCATGACGCATGGAGATCTGACCGGCGGCAATGTCGGGAATAAGCATCGGGATAAAAAACGGACTGATCCTTCTCGGGCCGCGTTCGAGATAGACTCGCATCTGCTGGTCGTGCGTTGTCATTCCTCCTGTTCCTGAACCGTAAACAACGCCGATTCTCGATGGGTCGAGAGAGGATATGTCAAGCCCTGAATCTTTCAGGGCCTGATCAGAGGCGGCAACGGCATACTGGCAGAATGGGTCCATTCTGCCGGCTGATTTCTGGTCGATATAATCAGTCGCATTGAACCCTTTCAGTTCACAGGCAAAGCGTGTCGCGAAGTTCGTTGCGTCAAAATAGGTTATTGGTGCAGCGCCGCTTTTCCCATTAGAAAGGGATTCCCAGAGTTCCTGTGTTGACAGACCGATCGGGGAGAGGGCACCCACACCGGTAATAACTATTCTTTTTCGTTCCTGACTCATTATGCTTCGTTAACACCGGCCTGCGCCGTATGCTGTTAATAAATTCTTTACTTACTTTGCGTTGACGATGTAGTCAATTGCCTGCTGGACATTGCTGATTTTTTCAGCGTCTTCATCAGGAATCTGAATGTCAAATTCGTTTTCGAGCTCCATAATCAGCTCAACGGTATCGAGGGAGTCTGCGCCGAGATCGTCAGCGAACCTGGAATCGGTTTTGATCTGATCTTTGTTGACGCCCATTTTGCTGACGATAATGTCAAACACTTTGTCTTTAATTTCTTCTACGCTCATTGTATACCTCTCCGGGTTAGTAGTTGATGATTTGATCTTAAGTGAATCAATTGAAAATAAAAAGTTGTGCAATATACGAACAAGAGGAACCTCCGCCAAATCACATGACCATGCCGCCGCTGATGTTGACGACCTCTCCGGTTATATAGCCGGCAAGGTCGCTGGCCAGGAAGGTGACGACGTTTGCGACATCTTTCGGTTCGCCGAATCGTTTGAGCGGAATTGCGTCCAGCATGGCATTGCGGACATCTTCCGAAAGGGCGTCTGTCATTTTTGATGAGATGAACCCTGGAGCTACGGCGTTTACCCGAATGTTGCGCGATGCGAGTTCTTTCGCGACGGATTTTGTGAATGCGATGACCCCGGCTTTTGATGCGCCGTAGTTTGCCTGGCCGGCGTTGCCCATGAGACCGATAATGGATGCGATATTGACGATTGCCCCGCTGCGCTGTTTCATCATGGTTCTTGTGACCGCCTTCGTACAATTGAAGGTTCCTTTCAGGTTCACGGCCAGCACTGAATCCCAGTCTGCTTCGCTCATGCGCATGAGCAGGCCGTCACGGGTGATTCCTGCGTTATTGATGAGGATGTCGATTGAGCCGGATTCTGCAGCGATTTCCTGAAAGACGTTCTGCGCCGCATCATGACTGGTGACGTCGAGTTCTTTGCACAGCACTTTTCTGCCTGTTGCAGCCACTGCGGCAGCGGTTTCCTCAAGCCATTCTTCCTGCAGATCGCAGAGGACGATATTTGCTCCTTTTTCTGCAAGATCGATAGCGATAGCCTGGCCGATCCCTCTTGCAGCACCGGTGATAACGGCGTTTTTGCCTTCAAAGATGCTCATGGTATGGTGTTTAAATAACATCGTTGGAAAATAATGGTTATGCGGAAAGCAGCCGTTCAATCTGTTCGGCGTTATCGATACCCTCGATCGTGATGTTCCGGTCGATTCTTTTGATCAGTCCCTGCAGGACCTTTTGGGGGCCGATTTCACTGAACACGGTAATGCCTTCAGCTATCATTGTTTCGACAGACTGAGTCCATCGGACCGGGCTGGTCAGCTGAAGTACAAGGTTTTTCCTGATATCTTCTGCCTGACAGACCGGCATGGCGGTGACGTTCATGCAGACAGGAATAGCCGCATCGTGAATGGTTATCGCGTCGAGTGCTGCTTTGAGCTCCTCTTCGGCAGGCTTCATCAGCGGAGAGTGGAACGCTCCGGAGACAGGGAGTTCTTTTGCCATTCGGGCTCCTTTCGCTGGAGCAAGTTCGATAGCTTTTCGCACGGCTTCGATCTCTCCTGAAATGACGATCTGGCCGGGAGAGTTGAAATTTGCTGCCTGGACGATTCCTGTTTTTCCGGCTTCATCGAGAAGCTCGCCAAGCTTCCCGTCGTTCATCCCGATAATCGCAGCCATGGTGCCCGGGTTTCTGGATCCTGCATGCTGCATGAGCTCGCCTCTCCGGGCAACAATCCGTATTGCATCCTCAAAACTCATTGCTCCGGAAAAACAGAGGGCGGAGTACTCTCCAAGGCTGTGGCCGGCTGTCATGGCGACGTTTGTTTTCCCGATCAGTTCAGCGACGGCAATGCTGTGAAGGAAGATTGCCGGCTGCGTGTACTGCGTTTTGCGGAGTTCCTCTTCCGGCGCGTTGAACATAATGTCGGTAATGGAATATCCGAGAATATCATTGGCCCTGTCCATCACGGCCCTGGCCTGCGGAAACGCGTTGTAGATATCTTGTGCCATCCCACAGTACTGTGACCCCTGGCCGGGAAATACAAATGCTTTCATGAACCTCTCTTCTGTTTCTTGTGTGAGCAATCCTGCTTGTTACTGCCATTTCAGGTAGATGCCGCCCCAGGTGTACCCCGCGCCGAAGCTTACGAGGATGAGGCTGCTGTCCGGCTGAAGTTTCTGCTGTTCGTCAAGTTCGGCAATGCAGATCGGAATGGTGGCAGCCGAGGTATTGCCGTATCTGTCGATGTTGACGGCCACCTTGTCCATATCGATTCCCATGCGTTCTGCTGTTGCCTGAATGATTCGCCTGTTTGCCTGGTGTGGAATGAGATAGGTGACATCATCGGCAACAAGATTGTTTCGTTCCATGATCTCTACCGCTATATCAGCCATTGCCGTGACGGCGGACTTGAACACCTGTTTTCCGTCCTGATGCAGGAAATGCATGCGGCTGTCGACCGTTTCATGAGATGCCGGGTGGCGGCTGCCTCCGGCTTGCATATAAAGATGGTCGCTTCCTCTGCCGTCTGCATGAAGTTTTGCGTCAAGCAGGCCGTGAGCGTCGTCTATTGCCGGTTCAAGGAGTACCCCGGCCGCACCGTCGCCAAAAAGAACGCACGTATTGCGGTCAGTATAATCCATGATGGAAGACATCTTTTCTCCTCCGATAACCAGAACCTTGCGGTGTGTTCCGGCGGCAATGAACTGCGCTCCGGTATTGAGCGCGTAAAGGAATCCCGAGCACGCCCCCGAAATATCAAAAGCCCAGGCGTTAGATGCATTGATGTTCCTCTGGACAAGACAGGCTGTCGAAGGAAAGAGCATGTCCGGTGTCATGGTCGCTACGATGATCAGATCGAGCTCTTCTGCGCAAATGCCTCTTTTTTCGACGATCCTCTGCGCTACCTGGGTGCAGAGGAAGGATGTCGCTTTTTCAGGGTCTTTCAGAATGCGGCGTTCACTGATGCCTGTGCGGGTCCGGATCCATTCATCACTTGTGTCAAGTATTTTTTCGAGGTCCTGATTGCTCAGAATATCCTCTGGCAGATACTTCGCTGTCGCAGTGATAGCAGCTTTCATAATAAATTGACGTTTATATCGATGCTGGGATTTCCCGCAATTTAGGGGTATAAACCGTGGGTTCTGATTTCCTGCATACAGATGACAACACCCTGCATAAACAGGGTGTTGTCATCTGCCATAAGCTCATTCATCCGATAATGCTTCGGCTATATGCTGGTTGACTTTTTTCTCGATCATATGTTCGGCCATGTAAATCATGTTTTTTATGGCTCTTGCCGAAGAGCGTCCATGACCGACGATGGAGATGCCGTCAACCCCGAGAAAGGGAACGCCTCCGAACTTTTCGACGTCAAACGGCTGAAACATCTCCATAAACGCTCTGGAGGTTATTTCAGCAGCTTCCGCATCGAGCTTGCCTGATGCGACAAGCCTTTGTATGGATGGCTTGAAGATTGACGCAAGGAAGCCCGGTATGCTTTCGCCGAATTTCAGCATGGTATTGCCTACCAGACCGTCGCAGACGACAATCGTCGCTTTGTCGCGAAGAATATCGTTGCCTTCGATGTTGCCGATGAAGTTGATTTTCTTTGCCCTGTCTGCGTCCTGAAGTCGTTTATAGGTCTGTTTCAGCAGTTCGGGCCCTTTGTTTTCCTCTTCACCGATATTCAGCAGTCCGGTCAGCGGTTTTTCAATGCCCGCGGCATCCCGCTGATAAATGGTAAGCATTTCAGCGAACTGAACAAGATGCTCAGGCTTGCAGTCTACATTGGCCCCGACGTCAACGACATTGGTCAGCCCTTCCTGAAGTCTCGGGAAGTAGGCTGCGATTGTCGGCCTGAGAACTCCGGGGAGGCGACCCAGAACAAACAGGGATGCTGCCATCTGGGCACCGGTATTGCCTGCGCTGACAAAGGCGTCAGCGCCTCCTGTCCTGCAGATTTTGAGACCCTTGACGAGGGACGACTCCTGTTTTGTTTTGACCGCTATAGCCGGTACGTCGTTCATGGTGACCACTTCAGGGGCATGGACAAACGTCAGATTGAGATTTGCGGTGTCCTGCTGTTCCAGAAGAGGTTTTACTTTTTCTTCCTGGCCGATCAGCAGGATCTCGAATCTGTTGTCCGCTTCCTTCAGGGCCTGGATAACTCCGTCCACTACGCACGAAGGAGCATTGTCTCCGCCCATTGCGTCAACGGCGAATCTCAGCATCTTGTGATTTGATTATGGTTGAATCAGCCGTTAGCGGATTTTTTCGTTACGACCCGGCCGCGGTACTGTCCGCAATGGCGGCATGCGCGGTGAGGCAGTGTCGGTTCTCCGCAGTTCGGACAGATTGTGGTGACAGCAGCTTTGCTTCTGGCTGTGAACTGAGCCCTTCTTTTATCCCTTCTGGACTTCGATACTTTTGCTTTAGGTGTTGCCATGACAGTTCCTGTTTATATCAATAAGCTATTAGTGAAATTTACGTTTTAATTCTTCGAGCGATGCTTTCCACGCGCTGTCTTCAGCCCGGTCGCCTTCGATCCGCATCTCTTCACCGGTTTGTGTCGATGTGCATTCCGGATAATCTTCACAGACTACTTTGACCGGCAGGGAGAGCAACAGTGTTTCCCGTACGTCTTCCGTCAGATCAATCGCTGTTGCGCTGTGCGGCAGCATACGGTACTCTTCCTCGGCATCACGCTCTTCATGTCCGGTCTCCCCATATACAAAAAAGATGGTGAAGTGTCCGGATAACCTTTTGTGAACCGGGGCAAGGCAGATGTCGCAGTTGAGTTCCGCATCGGTAACCGTTTCTATTGCGGTTATGATCTCGTTGTCTGTTTTTTCTGCGGTCACTCTTACCTGAATGTCGCCGGTGAAAGCCGGTTCTTCAATGACCGGATCGCTGAAATCCGAAGCTTTGCAGGAGAATGTAAACTCATGCACGCCCTTGCTCAACCCGGCAATCCTGAGCTCAATCAAAGCCTTTTCCTTTCGCATAGAGGTACTACCCTTTATAAAAAGAACCACAAACTTACAAAAATATACCCGAAAAAAGAAAAAACCTTCATAGTTGTTCGGTTTTTTTGTGTTTTTCAGCCAAAATAAACGGATTTTTGTTTGCATTTAAAAAAAATGATCATATATTTACCAACTCTCATAAAGAGAGCGGTTGAAAATATGCCATTCCGCGATAGCTCAATGGTAGAGCATGCGGCTGTTAACCGCAGGGTTGTAGGTTCGAGTCCTACTCGCGGAGCGACAAAAAAAGGAAGCACTTGTAATCTGGTGCTTCCTTTTTTTGTTGAACAAAAGAGCGCCTGTCCCGGTTATGCTGAAGAGATGCAGCAGTCAGGTCGGTTGTTGTCCGGAAATGTCGGGATGGTGGTTCGAGCCCTGTTTTGAGGCGCGAAGAGAAATGCGGATGCTTCCTGAAATAGCGTCTGTTTTTTTCCTGTACACGCCATCGGGGCAATCCTTCTGAATTTCTGATGTTCCCTGTCCCCCTCTTTGAGGCGTCGCGGGAGATTTGTCTCTTGTGTGTGGCTTTATTAGCTTTACTGCTGAGTGACGATGAGTCATTCGACAGTCAATGCCTATTTTCGGTGTCCTTCAATGATTTCAACGATAACAGGGGATGATGATCATGCGGTCAGTTCTGTTTAACGTGTTTGCCTTCATGCTGCTGGTTCTCGGCAGTTGTTCCCAGGGTTACAGACTCCCTCCTCAAACAGACCGTCCGCCCGAAAGAGATCTTACGGCTCCGAAGGCGAATGTAACCTATTACGGAGAGATTCCCTGTGCAGACTGCCGTGTGGAGCGGCTCACGGTGTCGCTCTTCGATGATGATTCGTTCAGAGTGAAGCGTGTCTATGTCGGGCTTGCAGGAGGCAGGAACAAAGTCGTCTATGATCTGGGGCGCTGGGAGCGCAAGGGGGACAGACTCGTGCTCAGGGGGAGCGGACGATTTCCCCTGCAGTTTCGTTATGTCTCCGCATCTGAAATCCGTCTGCTTGATCAGCTTGGAAAAGAAATTGTTTCAAGGCTGAACCACAGTCTTCATAAAAGTGATGTGCCTGATTTTCTTGCCGGTCCGATGAGCCTGACAGGCATGTTTTTTGTCGAAAACGGCAAAACGTTCTTTGTCGAATGCCTTACAGAAAGGACGTTTCCCCTGGTTTTCGAGAGGCCTGATCCGGATATTACTGCGGGATACGAGGCGTTGCGTTCAGCGCCGGGCAAAAGCGTGCTTGCAACCCTGCAGGGCAGTTTTGTTCTCAAGCCTTCCGGTCCGGGCAAAGCGGCTGTCGAAAGTATCATGGTTCAGCGGTTCGGGAGTTTTCTTCCGGGACAGGACTGCAGGAAAGCTGCGCAACGCAATGCATCCCTGGAAAATACCTTCTGGCGCCTTCTGTCGCTCAAATCGTTTCCCGGATATGGTAAGGGTCAGGCCAGAGCTCCCTATATCGTTATGAAGTCCGCTGATGGCACTGTTTCCGGTTTTGCGGGATGCAACAGGCTTTCGGGGTTCTATGATTCAGGATCGGCCGGGCTTGTGTTCAAACGGCTCGTTACATCCAGAATGGCCTGCCCTGCAGCGTCGATGAAGCTTGAACAGGCTTTTGTCGATGCGCTTGAAAAAACCGCTTCCTGGAGAGTGCGTGGCAATATTCTTGAATTATACGACAGCGGGTCGATACCGCTTATGAATATGGAGGTCGTTAAGCCCCGATGATTTTTTGCCGGCAGCGGGAGCATGATGTGCGATGACGATGTTGGAATAAGCGGTTGCCGTCTGTTATGATTTTTGTATATTCGATGAACACTTTGACAGAGAGTATTTTCAGGAGAGAACTATATGCATGGAATGACGCTACAGGACCTTCTTCTTTCAGGTGCCCTGCTTCTGCAGGAAGAGGGCTTCGGGGAAGGTGCGTTTTAAAATTCCATGCCGGACTGATAATGGCATTATTAAGCCACCTGCCCCACAAGGGTTGGTGGCTTTTTTGTTACAAGCAAAACGAGGAGATTTCCAATGGCAATGATACAGGGCAGCAAATACACTGCTTATCCGGTGGTTGATATTTCGGACAGAACCTGGCCGGATAAGCAGATTATCTCTGCGCCTTTCTGGTGCAGCATAGACTTGAGGGACGGCAATCAGGCGCTTCCTGTTCCCATGAGCGTCGAAGAAAAACTCGAGATGTTCAAGCTGCTTGTCGGAGTCGGGTTCAAAGAGATCGAGGTGGGATTTCCTTCGGCGTCCGCTGTGGAGTTTCAGTTCGTCAGAACGCTTATCGAAGAGAACCTGATTCCTGACGATGTGACTATACAGGTTCTGACCCAGGCAAGAGAGCATCTGATCCGTAAAACCTTCGATTCGCTCGAAGGAGTCCATCGCGCTATCGTTCATCTCTATAATTCTACGTCAACCGTTCAACGCGATGTTGTCTTTCACAAGAATCGCCAGGAGATCAAAGATATTGCCATTCGGGGAACCGCACTGGTCCGTGAGCTGCGGGATGTGACCGGAAACCATGCGATCCGTTTTCAGTACAGTCCTGAAAGTTTTACCGGCACCGAGCTCGATTATGCCCTCGAGGTCTGTACGGCAGTGATGGATACATGGGGAGCGAGGGAGGATGAGAAGGTTATTCTCAATCTGCCTTCTACGGTGGAGATGTCTACGCCGAATGTTTTTGCCGACAGGATCGAATGGTTCTGCCGACATCTTCCAGACCGTGATGCTGCCATTATCAGTGTCCATACCCACAATGACCGGGGTACTGCCGTTGCAGCTGCCGAGCTGGCCATGATGGCCGGGGCCGACAGGGTGGAAGGCGCACTTTTCGGTAACGGCGAGCGGTGTGGTAACCTTGATATTATTACCATGGCCCTCAACATGTATACGCAGGGGGTCGATTCAGGGCTCGATTTTTCAGATCTGACCCATGTGATCGATGTTTACCGCGACTGTACCCGTATGCCGGTTCATCCGCGCCATCCTTATGCAGGGGAACTGGTCTATACAGCATTTTCAGGTTCTCATCAGGATGCTATCAATAAAGGGATGAAGGCCCGTGCCGAATGCAAGAGCGAAGCATGGTGTGTACCGTATCTGCCGATTGATCCGAAGGACGTCGGTTTTTCCTACAAGGCTATTGTGAGAATCAACAGTCAGTCAGGAAAGGGTGGCGTGGCTTACGTGATGGAAAAAGAATTCGGGTACAGTATTCCAAAATGGATGCAGCCTGATTTCGGCTCGGTGGTCCAGGGCGTTGTGGACCGTGAGGGACGGGAACTTTCCGCAGAGGAGATTCGTGACCTGTTCAGTCGTGAATATATACGGCTTAACGCGCCCTACCTGCTGAAGAAATGTCATATCAGCTGGGCGGAAGAGGATCCTGGCCGTAACGACGAGGTTGCTACAACCATAACGACCGCATTGCAGAATGGTGCACGTGAATTTGGTTTTACGGCAATGGGCAACGGCCCGGTCGATGCTTTTGTGAAAGGATTTATCCAGGATAGCGGGATCGATTTCGCCGTCAGCGAGTATTCGGAGCATGCGATCGGTCATAGTGCCGATACGCTGGCCATTGCGTATGTGAAAATAACCCGTCCTGATGGATTGGTTTCATTTGGAGCGGGAATCGATTCCAATATCAGCCTTGCTTCGATCAAGGCGGTTATGAGCGCGGTTAACAGACTGGAAAATCAAGTCAGAAGGTAAGCGTTCAAGGGAATATATTTTCCCTTTTGCGGGCGACAGCATGCTGTGTCTGGATCTCCAGTGCGCTTCCGGGCCTGTTCATTGTCGCCGGGGCCCGGCGCTGCTGAAAGAGCTCTTTAAGCCAACGTCTTTCATCGCTTTAACAAATCAGCAACTCTTCGTATGTTGTAAATGGAAATAATTTCTATTAAGCAATGGACGCATATCTCAAAAGACTTCGTGAAGACGGGCTCAAAGTAACGCCGAGGCGCAGGGCGATGATCGAACTGTTTCTCAATCGCAACGGAGCCCTTTCGCCGCAGGACGTTCAGACGTACCTTAAAACCCGGTTTTCACAATGCGGGCTTCCGGGCGTCTATCGTAATCTCGATGCAATGGTTGCCTGCGGTATTCTTTTCAGGATTGTCACCTTTGGGGCAGAGCGTCGCTATGCGCTCTGCAGAGCGGTTGACCGCAGGACGCATCATCACCATATTATCTGTGTTTCCTGCGGCAGGGTTGGCCAGGTGACGGGGTGTGCATTGTACGATGGCATGCAGATCAATGGCTTTGAGCTGCTTGACCATGTCGTTCAACTGAACGGGTTGTGCGCATCGTGCGCTGAAACAATGAGGATGGATCAATGAGCAAAACGCTGTCTGCTGTTTGTATCACGATACTCTTGATGCTGGCCGGGGTTTCGCATGCCGGGGCCGTCTCGCCGCAACCCAAACAGGACAGGGCGAACGCTCCCTTTCACAAGCTGCGTGTGGTGACTTCTATTGTGCCGTTAACCTTTTTTGTCGAGCGAATAGGCGGCGACAGGGTAGAGGTCAGCGCCATGGTTCCTCCGGGAGGAAATCCTCACAGTTATGAACCGACTCCAGGCCAGATGATGGCTCTTGCAGATGCTTCTCTTTTTGTTAAAGCCGGGTCCGGAGTAGAGTTTGAGCTTGAATGGATGGAGCGTTTTGTTCAGTTGTACCCTTCGCTTGAGGTCTGCAATGCATCGCAGGGCGGAAACCTGATGATGATGGATTCTTCAGGTGGCCATGATCATCACTCGGAGAGCGCTCATGCTGGAGGAGGCCGAATCGACCCCCATTTCTGGCTGTCTCCTCTCAACGGTATCCTGATCGCATCCAATATTGAGCACTCACTTGCTGCGCTCGATCCTTCCGGCGCGCCGGTCTACCATCGTCATTTTCTGCAGCTCAAAGCAGAGCTTCTCGACCTCTCATCAGCTATCAGGAGTTCTCTTGCCGGTATCGGGAACAGGACATTTATGGTGTTTCATCCGGCATGGGGCTACTATGCGGCAGAATACGGGCTGCAGCAGATTGCTGCGGAAGCGGAGGGCAAGGAGCTTACCCCGAAATCAATGATGAATGTTATCCGGCAGGCGAGAGTACGTGGCATAAGGGTGGTGTTTGTTTCTCCCCAGTTCAGCAGGGTCCAGGCGAACAGTATCGCTCGCGAAATCGGCGGTGTGACACAGAGTGTGGACCCTCTTTCAGCAGATTATATTGAAAACCTTCGGAAGGCGACCGCTGCATTTTCGAGGAGCATGCAATGAAGCGCGAAATTGTTCAGGTTATCGATGCCTCAGTTGATCTTGGAGGGACTTCTGTGCTTCAGCATATTGCACTGGTTGTCTACGAAGGCGATTTTCTTGCCATTGTGGGACCTAACGGAGGAGGGAAGACAACCCTGCTTCGGGTGATTCTTGGTCTTCAGAAGCTCAGCGGGGGCAGTGTCAGGGTTTTCGGCAAAGCTCCTGCGGATGTTCGCAGCCGTATCGGCTATGTTCCTCAGCGTTTGTTTTTCGATCGGGACTTTCCGGTAACGGTTCTCGATGTTGTGCTTATGGGACGGCTGTCAAAAAAAAGGATGTTTGCCCGTTATACGTCCAAAGACAGGAAGATGGCCGAAGATGTTCTCGAAACAGTAGGATTGCTGTCTCTGAAAAACCGTTCGGTAGGCGGTCTGTCCGGCGGGGAACTGCAGCGACTTCTTATAGGACGGGCTCTTATCGGTGAGCCGGATCTTCTGCTCCTGGACGAGCCGACCGCCAGTATCGATCCGGAGATGAAAACATCGATTTATGATCTTCTCGACAGTATGAAAGAGAGGATGACCATTATTCTGGTTACCCATGACACGGGTGCCGTAAGCCGGCATGTCTCCCGGATAGCCTGCCTGAACTGTTCCATGGTCATGCATGACAACGCAGAAATGACCGGACGGGACCTGCAGCACATCTATCCCTATCCTATCGATGTCCTTGTGCATGATGATCCTCATATCAGAACCTTGAAAAACCACTGATCGCCATGCCTGAGATCCTTCAGTATGAATTTATGCGCAATGCCATTCTGGCTGCCCTGTTTTCAAGTATAGCATGCGGTGTTATCGGCAGTTATGTGGTAGTGAAAAAGATCGGTTTCATCAGTGGAGGAATAGCTCATGCCGCTTTCGGCGGTATAGGACTTGGCTATTATCTCGGTATCAATCCTCTGTTCGGACTGCTGCCGTTCAGTCTGTTGTCTGCCATGGGAATCGGGTTGTTAAGCCGGAAGGCCAATGTTTCAGAAGATACGGCTATCGGGGCGTTCTGGGCGGCAGGTATGGCTGTCGGGGTTATCTGTATCGGAATGACCCCCGGGTATGCGCCCAACCTGTTCAGCTATCTTTTCGGCAATATTCTGACGGTTCCGTTGTCTGATCTCTGGATGATCCTCGGGCTTGATCTTCTGATCATGGTTTCGGTGTTTCTCCTGTACAAGGAATTTCTCGTTCTGTCATTCGATGAGGAGTATGCAGAGGTATCGGGGGTGAAGACAACGCTCGTCTATCTGCTGCTTCTCGGTCTCATCGCCCTTACCGTTGTCATTCTCGTCCGGATCGTCGGTATTGTGATGGTCGTCGCCCTGCTGACTATTCCTGCGGCTATAGCCCGGAGGTTCAGCAGGACCCTTCTGTCCATGATGATCCTTTCCTCGTTGCTTTCCGCGATGTTCTCTCTCGGAGGGTTATGGGTCTCCTATGTTCTCGATATTGCTTCGGGGGCTTCGATTATTCTGATCGCGGCAGCGGTTTTTCTTGCCGTACATCTCTATAAAGCGGTTGTCGGATCCCGGTGACAGGCGGCATTGAAGTGCTGTTTCGGAGTGTTTTTTTGATAAAACCTGTGAAATGTGCATATTTTTGAAGGACTTGTCAGAAGGAACCAATCTGTTATCCTATGCCTGATGCACAAGAGTATTTCCATGGGCGGTACAGCGGGGAGCGGAATTTTTTGTTCCCGACCAGAGATTTCTACATTCCTGAAATCGACATTAATCTTCAAAAAGTCTCTTCCTTAAAGGACCTTTTTCACCTCAAGGCCCTGACGCGCGATATTCGCGCTCCTATCGTCAAAAATATTGTCGCTGCCCGCGTTATCAATCTTCGCTCCCTGGAGTCTCTTCGTAACGCGCGTCGTTCCCTGGAGTTCGTTCGTTACAAGGATCAGGACAGCGGCATGTTTCATATCGACCCGCAGCGAAGTATTCTTGTCGATCTGTCCTACGAAATCAGGGAGCTGAAAAAGGACACCTACTATCTTGAGCACGGCGAGGATTATTTTATCGATTACATCGGCAAGTTTTACGCCGATTTCGAATATTATGTACTCAAAGGCATCGAATTTCTCGACGGTCTCCGGTTTAACTGTTTTATTACCGATCGCGACGGAACAACCAATAACTACTGCGGACACTACCGTTCGTCGATTCAGCCGATCTACAACGCGGTATTGCTTTCCCGCTTCGCATCGCTCTGCACAGATAATCCGGTTTTTATCACGTCGGCCCCGCTGAAGGATTTCGGGATCGTCGATGTTTCCGTTAATCCCGATAACCTCTTTATCTATGCCGGTTCAAAGGGCAGGGAGTTTCTTGATCACGATGGCGGGGAACATCGCGCATTCATTGATCCCGTCAAGCAGGAAAGACTTGCTCTTTTAAACGACCGGGTGAGCATGCTTGAGAAAAAACCGGAATTTGAAAAGTTTTTTTACATCGGTTCCGGATTGCAGCTGAAGTTCGGACAACTCACGCTGGCCCGCCAGGATGTCGTCAAGTCGATCCCTGAAGATGAATCACAGGAGCTGCTTAACGCAATCCGGGCAATCGTGCATGACCTTGACCCGCAGGGAGAGATTTTCAGGATCAACGATACCGGACGTGATATCGAGATCGTGCTGACGGTTGATGGTGATTGCTGCGGACGGGACTTCGATAAGGGCGACGGACTGAAGTATATCGACAGCTGTATCAACCTGAACCTCGACAAAGGACCTCATCTCGTCTGCGGTGATACCGCTTCTGATATCGCCATGCTGAATGCCGTTATGGAGTACAGTGACGACGTGTATGCGATTTTCGTGACCCGGGATCCTGTGCTTGCAAAAAGAGTGTCAGCGCTATGTCCTCACACTCTGATCGTACCAAGTCCCGACATTCTTCTCTGTATCCTCGGTCTCTCGGCGCTGAAGATCAACAAGAACCGTTCCCGGAAAGCCCCGGGCATTTTTCTCTGACAGGCGTTACTGCGCGGCAAAAAGCCTCCAGTAGAACAGGCCGTAACCGCACAGCAGAATGAGGCCCGACCATCGTCCGATGACGTTGCGGTGAAAACTCATCGGGATCAGGAGAAGTCCAAACGCGATCATGACCAGAAACTGCATGTGGGGAAACGATGACAGGCTTTCTCTGCTGACGGGGGCCTGTTCGATAACGGAAACCGGTTCGATGAGGCTGACTCCCCCCAATACGAAGAGGATGTTGAAAATATTGCTTCCGATCAGATTGCCTACCGAGATTTCGCTCTCTCTGCGCAGAGCGGCGACCAGTGAGGTTGCCAGTTCCGGCAGCGAGGTTCCGAGAGCGACGATCGAGAGCCCTATATAGAGTTTCGGGATCTGAAACTGTTCGGCGATCCATACCGAGCTTTTCACGAATGTCCATGCTCCCGATGAAAGCAGGACGCTTCCTGTCCCGATGAGCGCGATGCTTGTCGTAAGCGGCAGGATATCCAGGTTTTTTTCGACTTCTTCAAATGATTCCGCCGCAAGGTCAGGGGTTCGGTACATGACAAACAGATAGCCGCAGAGCAGGGTGAAAAGCACTCCACCTTCCGGCCTCGACAGGGTTCCGTCGAGGGCGAGAAGATAGGTGATTATGCTGATGCTGAACAGAAACAGAGACTGGCTGCGGATGTTCTGAAATGCGATATGGATGGGATGGATAAGGGTGCTGAGGCCCAGAATGAGGCCGATATTGGTGATGTTGCTGCCGATGATATTGCCCAGAGAAATGGTATCGGAATCTTCAACGACGTTGGCAAGGAGGCTGACAACGAATTCGGGCATCGATGTGCCGTATGCCACCACCGTGAGACCGATCACAAAGGGCCTGATGCCGAATTTTTCTGCGAGATTGACGCCTCCCCTGATAAGCCACTCCGCCCCCATGAAGAGCAGAATGCCGCTTACCGCCAGTATGGCGATATTACCGGAAAGGCCGATATGATCGATGAAGTCAGAAAGCATGGTGTTTCGAGTCCGTCAGGTACAGGTTGGCTTATGTGATCAGGTTTATTATTATACTGCTAAAATGATACATTTTATATGCGATATCGATACTTGTAACTGAAGGTTTTTGTTATGAAATCAATTGTGTACTTCATCGGGGCGGGCTTTTCTATTCTGCTCTCCATATACCTCTTTCTTTTCGGAACGAGTGCCAACCACGAAAGCATGGCTATTTTTGTCGGTCTCTGGGCTCCGACCATCATCGGACTCGGCGTTTTCAATACTCTGCTCAATATTCTCGATGAAATGTGCTGCGCGCATCGACGCATCGAAGACCGTCAGACCAGGCCGCATGATCATTGACGCTTCGCTGACGGAACAGAACAGGCGCATTGCCCAACCACGGAGACCTGGACGGTAACCGCTATGCAGGAACGTTTCACAGCTGTACTTCTTGTCGGGGCGGGAGGTTTCGCCGGTGCGTCAGCCAGATACCTTGCTGCGATAGCCCTCTCTTCATTGACAGCCGGATTTCCGGCGGCGACCATGCTGGTCAATCTGCTCGGCTGCCTGCTGATCGGCATGATCAGCGAGCTTTCGCTGACGACATCCCTTGTTTCTTCGGAACTTCGACTGCTTCTGGCAACGGGTTTCTGCGGCGGGTTTACTACATTTTCATCCTATATGTACGAGATTTCAGCTCTTCTGAAAGACGGGGAGCTGTTCTATGCATCATTCTATCTGGCAGGCAGTCTCGTCGGCGGCATGGTCTTTCTCTATCTCGGTATGGTTCTGGCGAGATTATGGTCTTGATTGTCTGTTTTCATGTGCCGATGCTGTCATCAGGCATAGCACTAATACAACCAGCCTCATCATGCGTTTTGAACAGCAGCAGCGGCTTCGTATCTATATGAGCGAACGGGCCAGGTATGGTCACCGTCCCTTTTACGAGTACCTTGTCGAAGAGGCCCGTCAGCATGGTCTTGCCGGTGCGACGGTGTTCAAAGGGGTGCTTTCTTACGGCACGAGCGGCAGGGTGCATACGGCAAAAATTCTGGAATTGTCTCCTGATCTGCCGGTGGTGGTCGATATCATCGATTCGCATGACAGGATCGCGACATTTCTTCCCCTTCTTGATACCCTCCTCGTCGACGCAAGCGCCAGCGCGCGCATAACGATCGAGGAGGTCCGTTCTGTCGTGGCGGGGGGGACAGCGCCATAAAAAAAGCGGGAAACGCCACATGACGTTTCCCGCTCCGGATGTTTCTATTTCCCTGAGGAATATCCGGTTATTTATTTTTCGGCAGCCTGGAGTGCGACGTAGTTTGCCTTGACGGTTTTTTCAAGGTCTTCGTCGGTCATGACTGCGCTGGTGAACATTGCCTCGAACTGGGACGGTGCGAGGTAGATGCCCTGGTCGAGCATGGCATGGTAGTATTTGCCGTACTTCTTCAGGTCCGCAGTGACTGCTGTGTCGTAATCGGTTACCGGGGTTTCGGTGAAGAAGAGGCAGGCCATGGAGCCGACGCGGTTCTGTACGTAGTTCAGGCCGAGTTTGTTCATGTTGTCGCGGAAGCCCTCTTCGAGGAACGCTGCTTTTCTTTCGAGTTCCGGGTAGGGGTTTTCGTCGCGCAGGATTTTCAGGGTTTCCAGGCCGGCGGTCAGCGCGAGCGGGTTGCCGGAAAGCGTTCCTGCCTGATAGACATCGCCAAGCGGAGCAACGCGTTCCATGATTTCGCGTTTGCCGCCGAATGCGCCTACAGGAAGACCGCCGCCGATGATCTTGCCCATGGTGGTCAGGTCCGGGGTGACGCCGTAGCGTTCCTGGGCGCCGCCGAGCGCTACGCGGAAGCCGCACATAACCTCGTCGAAAATCAGCACGATACCCTCTTCGGTACACAGGTCGCGAAGGGCCTGAAGGAAGCCGGGCTTGGCCGGGATAACGCCGGTGTTGCCTGCTACCGGTTCAATGATAATTGCGGCAATATTGCCTTTGTTTTCACTGACGAGCAGTCTGACAGACTCAATATCGTTGTATCTGGCGTTCAGTGTGTCGTTTGCGGTGCCTTTGGTGACGCCCGGGCTGTCAGGAGCACCAAGGGTCAGGGCGCCTGAACCGGCTTTGATCAGGAAGCTGTCGCCATGGCCATGATAGCAGCCTTCGAATTTGATGATTTTGTCACGTCCGGTATAGCCCCTGGCAAGACGGACTGCAGACATTGTCGCTTCAGTTCCGCTGTTGACCATACGGACCATTTCGATGGACGGAACGATCTGGCAGAGCAGTTCGGCAATCTCGATTTCCATTTCGATCGGTGTGCCGAAGCTTGTGCCGATTTTCGTCAGGGTGTGCTCGAGCGCGGCAGTGATTCTGGGGTGCATGCTGCCAAGAATGAAAGGGCCCCAGGAGCCAACGTAATCCAGATAGGTATTGCCGTCAACGTCGGTCATGTAGGCGCCCTGGCCTTTTGCCATGTAGATAGGGGTGCCGCCGACAGATTTGAATGCACGTACCGGGGAGTTTACGCCGCCGGGAATAAACTGCTTTGCTTTCTCAAAGAGTTCTGCTGATCTGGTTAATTGAGGCATATTCACCAATTCGATTAAAGATTAAATGAAGACATGATGCATGAGTAATAAACCTTCAAGATAGAAATACTCAGGAAGATATAAAACCGGGAAACTCGCCACAAGGGGATTTACGGCAGAATGGAACGCTATGAACAGCGCTGCGCACCGTCTGCAGCCGGGCCGATGTGGCATCGTTGGCTCTCATGCATTGCCGGGGCGGATCTGGGAGATGACTCTGCGGTTTCTGACAGACGGCAGGTGATCGATATGCATGGCGCAGTAGTCCTGCAGAAGGTCGCAGAGACGGCGTGGATGTTCTGCCGGTATATCGATGCCTTGCAGTGCGTCGATGTTCTGGCGCGACAGCCAGCGAAGCAGCCGGAAGGAGAGAGCAGGGATCGGTCGTTGTTCCGCTCTCTGCGTTGCTGCCGGGGCGGCAAAGGCGACCCCGCCGGGATCGAACACGAAAGACAGTTCCTGGTCAGGAGGCATGGTTTCGGCAGCGGGGAAAAGCGGTTCGCCGGAGATGACGCACTGTTCGAGTTCCGGTTCGAAGCCGAGAACGGCGACCAGACGGATCAGAAACCATGCGAGCAGCAGCTGGAAGTCCCTGTCCGGTTTGCACATCTCTTCGAGCGTGGTCGATAGAAAGCCGAACAGTGCAGGCTGCGGTTCATCGCTGCCGGTAACCAGCTTCAGCGTTTCGATGAGCTGATAGAGCGTGGTAAACCGTTCCATATCGGGTTCGGCGCTCATCGGACTCTGCAGGAGCAGTGCATCGCTGACAAGGTGCAGGTCCCTGTTCTGTTTTTTGTAGAGCACAAGCTCAACCATGTTGCCGGTACTGAAGAGCCCCGATAATTTATTTTTCGGGTTTCTCACTCCTTTGAGGAGCACCGAGATCTTGCCGAAATGTTCCGTAAATACAGGGCAGATCTTCGACTGGTCCCTGAATTTGATCTCTCTGAGGATAACACCCTTTGTTTTGACAAGCACAGTGCCGGCTTTTTTATTTTTGAAAATATAGCTATATACTAAACTTTGATTCCAAAAGGAATGTTATAGAGGTGCAAACCTGTGAGGTTTATGCTTCATTATAATAGACTGAAAGATAGTTCAAGGAGGAACGTACGATGCCAACCTACCAGTATCGTTGCAGAAAATGTGGTTATGAGCAGGAGGTATTTCAGCGCATGTCGGATGATGCGTTGACGACATGTGCCAAATGCGGTGCTGAAGAATTTGAACGGGTGATCAGTGCCGAGGGAGGCTTTATGCTGAAAGGCTCCGGGTTCTATAAAACCGATTACACCGGCAAGAGCTGCGAAAGCGCTTCTTCAGGGTCATGTCCGACAGGAACCTGTCCGCTTGCCCAGTAATCTGACGGACCGCGTCTGCTTCATAGATTGATTAAAAGCCTTCCTCGCCGGAAGGCTTTTTTCGTTGATGCATCTTTCAGAATGCAGGTTTTTCCTCGTCTCTGATCCGGAACCCCGGCAGGTTGATCTCGCTCCTTTCGCGCATCGAAGCCGGATGCTGTTTGCCGGTGACATTATGATAGGCAGTCAATGTGTCAAGGGTGTTGTCGCTGAACTGCATGACAATGGTTTTTCCGCTTGTATGGTTCACGCCTGACGGCTTTTTGTCCTCGAAGGTATGATAGAGCAGTTCCGCCTGCGTGTTGACATCGATGCGTGAAAGGTTCTGTTCTCTGTCCAGAGAGATCACGATCGTTTCACCGCTGATCTGGTTGAACAGATCCGGATTCTCCTGAAGGGTGTCGCGAAAAGCAAGAAATGCCCGTCCTTTCACCGTGATTGACTCTATGCGTTTTTTCTGCTCCGAGAGCTGTACAGTGATCGTGTCGCCGCTGAGCTGGTCTCTGCCGTGCCAGGCAATGGCGTCGCCTGTAAGCCGGATCCGGCGGATCCTGTTGTCGAAATCAGCTGTCGTTGCTTTGAATGTCAGGCCGCTCTGAAGCGTTCTGCCTCTGACATTTTCCCTGAGTCTTGCTGTATCTGTCAGCGGGACGTAGCTGCCCCGTCTGCTGAAGATTTCAAATGAAGAGCTTGCGATTCCGATGCCTCCTTCGAGCACAAGAAGATCGCTCTCCGAAAACTCCGTTGCCCTGCCGCAGCGAAGGATAATATCGTTGTGCTCGAAGACCACATTGCCGGAGACTGAACGGACGGGTTCAATGACTCCGGTGAGCGGAGATCGCTCTTCGCCTCCCTCCAGGGTATTTGCCTGCTTTAAAATTATTTTCTTTTTTTGGGCACAGACCGTATTATGCTTCAGTCCCGGAATGACCTGAAACAACAGGCAGAGCATCAGGACAAGCGGAAAAAA
>RRYU01019948.1_pt1 | contig 38781 bp, 32 predicted proteins | sample 2162651 | NCBI WGS metagenome assembly RRYU01 (sample SAMN10267283, study PRJNA491782) | microbial mat metagenome | isolation source: biomat in the production well | place: Japan: Minami-Kanto gas field, natural gas well KTG3 | collected 2017-06
GGGGGCACCTTCACCGACCTGGTACTTTGGCGCGACGGCGAGGTGCGGACGCACAAGGTCCTCTCGACACCGGATGCACCCGAGAAGGCGATCCAGCAGGGTATCGCGGAGCTCGGTCTGGAACCTGCGGGCTTGCATCTGATCCACGGCAGTACGGTCGCGACCAATGCCGTCCTGGAGGGAAAGGGTGCCCGGACCCTCTATGTCACCAATCGTGGCCTCGGGGATCTGCTGAGCATCGGACGTCAGGCGCGCCCGAATCTCTATGATCTTCAACCCCCGCCGCGGCTCCCACCGGTCCCCGCCGATCTTTGCTTCGAGACCGGCGGCAGACTTGGGGCCGATGGCAAATGGGTCGAGCCGCTACTGGCCTCAGACCTGGAGTCGCTGAGGTCGGCCGTCGAGCGACTTGCGCCCGAGGCGGTCGCGATCAATCTGCTCTTCTCCTATCTGGACGACAGCGCCGAGCAGGCGCTGGCAGAGGCACTCCCGGATGGGCTCTTCGTCGCACGCTCGTCCGATGTCCTGCCTCTCACCGGGGAATATGAGCGCGGGATTGCCACCTGGATCAACGCCCGCATCGGTCCCATCGTCGCGCGTTATATCGAGCGGCTGGCCAGGGGCCTTTCGAGCGCACGGGTCTCGGTCATGCAGAGCAGCGGGGAAGCGGTCACGGCAAACCAGGCGGCTCGACATTCTGCGCGCCTGCTGCTCTCCGGACCCGCCGGCGGACTCGCCGGCGCGGCCTTCGCGGCCGCCGGGACCGGTTTTCCAAGGCTGCTCACCTTCGACATGGGCGGCACATCCACGGACGTGGCCGTGATCGACGGCGAGCCGCGTCTGACCACCAGGGGGCGGATCGCCGGTTTTCCGGTCGCACTCCCGATGGTGGACATGCACACCATCGGGGCCGGCGGTGGCTCGGTCGCACGGCTCGATGCGGGCGGCATGCTGCAAGTCGGACCCGAATCCGCCGGGGCAGATCCCGGACCGGCCTGCTATGGCCGCGGTGGCCGGGAGGCGACGGTGACCGACGCCAATCTGGTCCTCGGCCGACTCGACCCGGACGACTTTCTGGGCGGGCGGATGCGGTTGGACCTGACCGCGGCGCGCACCGCCCTCGCCGGACTCGCACAGCAGATGGGGCTCTCCATCGAGGAGGCGGCCCTTGGCGTGGTGCGCCTGGCCGATGAGCACATGGCCCGCGCCCTTCGGGTCATCTCGGTACAACGCGGGCTCGACCCTCGGGACTTCGTCCTGACGTCATTCGGCGGCGCAGGGGGTCTGCATGTCTGCGCCCTTGCAGAGGCACTCGGGATGAGTCGTGCCCTGGTCCCGATCCATGCCGGCGTACTCTCGGCGCTTGGGATGCTGGTCACACCGGCGGGCCGGACCCTGACCCGCACCCGGCTGGGGCTGCTGGCCGAGATCGGCAATCAAGAGATCGAGGCATCTCTGGATCACTTGGCTGAATCCGGGATCACCGAGTTGACGCAGGAGGGCCTGGCCCGCGATGCTCTGCGCATCGAGCGCTCGCTGGACCTGCGCTATCGGGGTCAGTCTCATACGTTGAACCTACCCTGGACTGGGGTGTCCGACTCATCCGAGGCGTTTCATCGGCAACATCAGGATCAGTATGGTCATCGCCTCGACTTACCGGTCGAGCTGGTCAATCTGAGGGTGCGTGTGCGCGGACCCATCCCGGATCTGGCGCTGCCTCGGCTCGCCGGGACTGGCAGTCGATCATCGTTGCCGAGGCAGAGGGCTCATGGCCGCCCGTCACCGATCGTAACCATGGCTCGCGAAGATCTCGTCCCGGATCGCGCGCTTAGCGGCCCGGCGATCGTCGCCGATGCACTCTCGACGCTCTGGCTCGCCCCGGGTTGGCTCACCCGCATCGACGCGGTCGGCAACCTCGTTCTCAATCGCCTGGATGGTGACGACCCGGCGGACGCAGCGACCTTCGTTTGAGGCGCTGACGGATCAATCACCCCTGCCATCCGACGACAGGTCATCCCCAGCCGCCTGTCGAGGCAAAACCCTTCTATGCTTATGGTAGAAGTCTGGCGCGCTGATCCGCCATCCGACGGGTCTGGCTTCACCTCTCACCGCTCCTTCAGGAGGGACTATGTCGCTTTACGGAATTCTCGACCTCGGCATTTGGCCGACCGTTCTCATCACGCTCGGCATGACACATGTCACCATCGTCGCTGTGACGGTCTATCTGCATCGCTGCCAGGCCCATCGCGCACTCGACCTGCACCCAAGCGTCGCGCATTTCTTTCGCTTCTGGCTCTGGCTCACGACCGGGATGGTCACCAAGGAATGGGTCGCCGTGCATCGACGACATCATGCCAAATGCGAGACCGCAGAGGATCCGCATAGCCCCCAGATCCTGGGCTTGAGGAAGGTCCTGGCCGAGGGTGCCGAGCTCTATGCTGAAGCCGCGAGCAATCGCGCCGCCGTCGACCGGTACGGTCAGGGCACCCCCGACGACTGGCTCGAGCGCAAGCTCTACGGCCGATATTCAGGGCTCGGACTGGTCCTGATGCTGATCCTGGATCTCGCTCTCTTCGGGGTCTACGGACTCACGGTCTGGGCCGTTCAGATGCTATGGATTCCCGTCCTGGCCGCCGGCGTGATCAACGGCGTCGGCCACTACTTCGGTTATCGCAGCTACGAGCCGCCGGATGCCTCGACCAACATCGTGCCTTGGGGGATCCTGATCGGTGGAGAAGAGCTGCACAACAACCACCACGCCTTTCCAAGCTCCGCGCGGCTGTCATCGAAGTGGTGGGAATTCGATATCGGCTGGATGTATATCCGTATCCTTCAGGCTCTGGGGCTCGCCAAGGTCCGCAAGGTCGCCCCGGAACCGCTGGTCATCCCCGGCAAGGCGCAGATGGATCTCGATACCTTGCGCGCCGTGATCCTGAGCCGCATGCATGTCTTTGCACGCTACGGGAAGGAGGTTATCGGGCCCGTCTCACGGACCGAGCTCTGCCGCGATGCGGACCATTGTCGACGCTTGGCCCGGCGCGCAAGGCGCCTGTTGATCGCGGAAGGCAGGCGACTCGATGCCGCCGCCCACAACAACCTGGAGCAGCTCCTCGCGAGGAATCAGACGCTCGCCACCGTCTACCAGTTTCGCGAGCGCCTCCAGGACATCTGGGATCGCAAGGCACTTAGCCAAGAGGCGCTGCTGAGCGCGATGCAGGACTGGTGTCAACAGGCCGAGGCGACCGGGATCCAGGCACTTGAGCGATTTTCCCGCAACCTGAAAGGGTTTGCGCTCAAACGGACAGTAGCATTATAGCGAGGCCATCTGCGATCCATGGTCGCGTTGGGCCGCGCGAGAGTGCGGCCCAACGCGACCATTCAGTCGATCCGTTCCTGAATGGTGACCCTCGCACCCACTCGACCCAATGACGACCGCCGGCTCTTCGAGGGGCTCAACGCCGGGTTTCGTTTCGCGCGGTCAACTCCTGCAACAATCCATCGATCCCGCGCCGCTGCGCGACCGCGCTGAATTGGTTGCGATACGATGCCAACAGGCTGACTTCCTGCACGGCAACGTCATAGGCTCGCCAGCGACCGTCACTCAAGGCCATGCGATAGTCGACTCGGATCGGTGAGCCACCCGGCTGCTGGATCTCGGTGCGAACCAGCGTCCGCGTGTCTCCGGACTCCAACTGCATGGGCAGAAAGCGAATCTCCCAAGCGCTGAGCGCATCGAGCGCGGAGGCGTAGGTCTGGATCAAGAGCCGCTGGAACTCCTTTTGAAACATCCGACGCTGCTCCGGCGTCGCATCGCGCCAGTAGGGACCAAGCGCCAAGGCCGAGACGCGCGGAACATCCACATGAGGCAGAAAGAGCTCGTCGACCAGGCGATGGACATATCCAGGATCGGTCTTGAGCAGATTTCGATCCTCGCGCAGCACTCGCATCAGCTCGGTCGAGACCTGTTGAATGATCCGCTGAGGCTCGTTGAGCGCGCTATGTGCCGGGGTCGCAAAGAGAATGGCACACTGGAGCAGAAGAAGTGTGGCCCAGAGGGCAGGGTGTTTCGCTGAGGTCATCAGATCGATTCCAATCAGGTTATCCGTTTTCGGGTAAGGGTATACTTCGACACCCCATCCGGCGAAGGGGTTTCATGCCTCTCCGCCGACATCAAGACCTAACCTGTGGGGGAGAGACCCATGACGACCCAGATGACCCAGGCCGAGCTCGAGACATTCTTCCACAAGGATCGTTTCGCCGCACACGTCGGCGTCGAGCTTCTGGATATGGCGCCGGGCCGGGCCAAGGCCAAGCTCGAGATCCACGACCACCATCGCAACGCGGTCGGCGTGGTCCACGGCGCAGCAATCTTCACCCTGGCCGATCTCGTCTTTGCAGTCGCTTCAAACTCGCACGGGACAGTCGCGCTCGGGATCAACGTCTCCATCTCATACATGACCTCCGCGCTCGGCGGCGTCCTCGTCGCCGAGGCCGAAGAGGTCTCGATCAATCCGAAGCTCGCCACCTATCTGATCCGCATCCTCGACGAACAACAAACCCTGATCGCACTCTTTCAAGGGACTGTTTATCGTAAACGCGAGGGGCTGCGCGAAGTCACGAGCTGAAACGGGCATGAGAGGCCCGGCAACCCGCATTTGAATACCAGATGCCGCGCTGATCGCGCTGGCTCTTGCTCGTTCGCCAATCTCAGACCGTCAGATATTTCCTGACCAACTCATCGTTCAAATCGGGCATCGTCCCGCTCGCCATGAGCCGGCCGCGGTCGAGGATGATAAAACGGTCGGCGACGCGACGGGCAAAAGGAAGCTTCTGCTCGACCAGCATGACAGTGAGATTCAAGTCGGTCATGAGACGGCGGATGATGTCGCCGATCTCCTGGACGATGTTGGGCTGGATGCCCTCGGTGGGCTCGTCGAGGATCAGGAGCTTGGGATCGATGACCAGAGCCCGGCCGATGGCCAACTGCTGTTGTTGGCCGCCGGAGAGGTCGCCGCCGCGGCGGCCCAGCATTTCTTTCAGTACGGGGAAGAGCTCGAAGATATATCCCGGGATCTGCTTGGCGCGATCGGGCCGCGCGGACAGGCCGATTCTCAGGTTTTCCTCGACGGTCAGCAGCGGGAAGATTTGCCTGCCCTGCGGGACATAGCCGATCCCGAGGGGTGCGCGGCGCTCCGCGGTGAGTCTGGCCAAATCCTGGTCACGATAGATGAGTGATCCGGAGCGCAGCGGGAGAAGCCCCATGATGCATTGCATCAGCGTCGTCTTGCCGACCCCGTTGCGTCCCATCACGCAGGTGCACTGACCTTGAGGGATCTCGACATCCAGGTCCCAAAGGGTGTGGCTCTCGCCGTAGAACTGATTGAGTCCGCTGATCTGTAGCATGTTGAGCCGCGTCCCGGGTTTAAACCGACCTCGTCGTTTGCCGCCGCCTCGTCATGGGTGAAGGTGACTCGGCCTCTCGAGCAGGAAACTGCAACCGATCCGCCTGGAGATCACTCCCCGAGATAGACCTCGACCACGCGCGGGTCGTTCTGCACCTCGTCCATGCTCCCTTCCGCAAGGACGGAGCCCTGATGGAGTACCGTCACGCGCTTGGCGATGGAGCGGACGAAGTCCATGTCGTGCTCGACGACGACCACCGAGTGGCGGCCCTCCAGCGACAACAGCAGCTCCGCCGTGCGGTCCATCTCCTGATGCGTCATGCCGGCAACCGGCTCGTCGACCAGAAGCAGGTGCGGGTCCTGCATCAGCAGCATGCCGATCTCGAGCCACTGCTTCTGTCCGTGCGAAAGCGCACCGGCATCGCGCTGGGTATGCTCCTGAAGTCCGATGATCCCGAGGATCTCATGGATCCGGTCCCGCTGTTCACCGGTAAGGCGTGCGAACAAGGTCGGAAAGACCCGTTTGTCACCCGCCATAGCCAGCTCCAGGTTCTCGAAGACACTGTGGTGATCGAAGACGGTCGGCTTCTGGAATTTGCGGCCGATCCCGAGCGCGGCGATCTCGGGCTCGGAGAGACGCAGAAGGTCGATGGTACGGCCAAAAGACGCGCTCCCGGTATCCGGACGCGTCTTTCCGGTGATGATGTCCATCATGGTGGTCTTGCCGGCCCCGTTTGGGCCGATCACACAGCGCAACTCACCGGCGTTGACATAGAAGTTCAGGTTGTTGATCGCCTTGAAGCCGTCGAAGCTGACACTGATGTCTTCCAGATAGAGGATGACACCCTGGCTGAGGTCAAGCTCAACGTCCAGCATGGAGTACATGAAGCTCCACTGGCGATCCTTTCGCATGGACTCGCGGAGTTGCTCGACCGGCTTCATCTCGAGACCTCCCGCTGCGTCTCGGCGGTCGTTCGCGATCGTCGCCAGGTCTTGATCATGCCGACCAGGCCCGCGATCCCCTTCGGCAGGAAAAGCGTCACCACGACAAAGAGCGCACCCAGTGCAAAGAGCCACGCCTCGGGGAAGGCGCCGGTGAAATAGGTCTTGCCGTAGTTGACCAGGATCGCGCCAATCACAGCGCCATAGAGGGTCGCTCGGCCCCCGATGGCGACCCAGATGACCAACTCGATCGAGTTCAGAGGCGAGAGCTCGCCCGGATTGATGATGCCGACCTGAGGGACATAAAGCGCGCCGGCGACACCGGCCAGCATCGCCGAGAAGGTGAAGATCGCAAGCTTGACCCGGTCGACACGATAGCCGATGAACCGCACTCGGGCCTCGGAATCCCGGATCGCCACCGCAACCCGCCCGAGTCGGGAGGTCACGATGAATCGGCAAGCAAGATACCCCAATGCCAGAGCCAGCGCAGACGCCAGAAAGAGACCGATACGCGTGGCATCGCTCTTGAGATCGAAGCCCAGGATGTCCTTGAAGTCGGTCAGACCATTGTTCCCGCCGAAGCCCATCTCGTTACGGAAAAAGGCCAGCATCAGCGCATAGGTCAGCGCCTGAGTCATGATAGAGAGATAGACGCCCGTCACCCGCGAGCGGAACGCCAGATAGCCGAAGATGAAGGCCAGCGTACCCGGCACCAGGATCGCCATGAGTGCGGCGAACCAGAAGAGGTCGAAGCCCTGCCAGTACCAAGGCAACTCCGTCCAGTTGAGGAAGACCATGAAATCGGGCAGGACCGGGTGCCCGTACACACCCCGATCCCCGATCTGACGCATCAGATACATGCCCATCGCGTAGCCGCCGAGACCGAAGAAGGCGGCATGGCCCAGGCTCAGGATCCCGAGATAGCCCCAGACCAGGTCCACCGCCACGGCGAGCAGCGCATAGGTCAGATACTTCCCGAGCAAGGTCACCGTGTAGGTGGAGACATGCCAGGGACTGGACGAGGGCACGGCCAGATTCAGAATCGGCACCACGACCGCGACGAGCAGCAGGATGGCAAGCATCGCCTGCCCCCCCTTGTCACCCCTCATGACCCTGACCACGCCCATTCTTGTCTCTCCGGAATCACAAACATCCTTCTCTCAGGTTGGATCAGCGCAGCCCGATCCGGCCCGCGAGCGCTCGATAGCCCGCTGAAGTGAGGTTAAGGCGCGCCTGGCCCCGCCTACCCGTCCGCTGCGCGTCCACGCTGCGGGAAGAGCCCACGCGGGCGTTTCTGGATGAAGAGGATGATGAAGACCAGCACCAGGATCTTGGCAAGCACAGCCCCGGCCCAAGGCTCCATCAGCTTGTTGGCGACGCCCAAGGTGAGCCCCGCAACCAGCGTGCCCCAGAGATTCCCGACCCCGCCGAAGACCACGACCATGAAGGAGTCGATGATATAAGCCTGCCCCATGTTGGGGCCGACGTTGGTCAACTGGGACAGGGCCACTCCGGCGACACCAGCCACGCCGGCACCGAGACCGAAGGTGAGGGCGTCGACGCGCGCGGAGCGAACGCCCATCGAGCGCGCCATCGCTCTGTTTTGCGCCACAGCACGGACATGGAGCCCTAAAGATGTGCGCTTCAGGATCAGCAGGAGCGCCACGAACACCAGCAGCGCGAAGATCAGGATGTAGAGCCGATTGTAGGTGAGGGCGAGCGCCGGATTGATCTGCAGGGCCCCGCTCATCCAGGAGGGATTCTGCACTGCCACGTTCTGGGCGGAGATGGTGGTCCTCACCAGTTGCTGGAGGATGAGACTGATCCCGAAGGTCGCCAGCAGGGTCTCGAGCGGTCGTCCATAGAGGAATCGGATGACGGTACGCTCGATGAGAATCCCGAGCAGGCCCGCAACCACGAAGGCCGCCGGAATGGCAACGAAGAGCGAGTAGTCGATCATCGTCGGCATCGCCAATTGCACCAGATAGGTGGTGTAGGCGCCAATCATGATGAGCTCGCCATGGGCCATATTGATGACCCCCATGACCCCGAAGGTGATCGCCAGGCCGATGGCCGCGAGCACCAGGACGGAGCCGAGACTCAGACCGAAGAACAGGGTCTCCGCGGCTCCGTTGAGCTTGAGCTTTTGCTCGATCGCAGCAAGGGCGCGCTCCGAGGCGGAGCGAACCTCGGGATCCGGCTCCTCGTTGAGGAGTCTGGTCAAGGCGTTGCGCGCCGCAGGGTAGAGACTCCCCGAGAGCTCGCCGACACCCGTGAGCCGCACCGCAGGGTCGGTGTCCCGCAGGCTGGCCAGAGCAAGCGAAAGCTCCAGGTAACCTCGGACCCGCCGGTCCTCTTCACGCTCTAATTGTTGCCGAATCGCTTCGACCACGAGTGGGTTGTCATCGCCCAGCATCTCGCGAGCTGCAGTCAGGCGCAGCGCCGGATCAGGGCTCGCAAGGGTCAGTGCTGCGACCGCCGTACGCAGTTGATTGCGCATGCGATTGTTGATGGTGATCTTCTTGACGCCTCGTCGATCGGCCACTCCGAGATCGCCACCCTCGAGCGCGTCCGTCATCCTGAAACCTGCGGCGACGGGAGCGACCAAAACGGGGCGCCTGTCCTGGTCGCGGACATAGAGCTCCCCGCTCAAGAGGGCCTTCAGGAGCGTCGCCGCTCGCGGATCGCCGCTCGCAGCGATCACGTCGACCGCCGCTTGCTTGACCTCGAACGAGCGATCACTGAGATCGATCAGCGCGGCCTCCAGCTCATCGGCCAGGATGCCGAAGGGCACGAATGTCAGCAGAAGGAGACTGCATAGCAGGGCAACCCGAGCCGGGCGCGCCGTGCGACGCGATGGGCGTATCGGACCGATGTGCATCTTATGGGCTCGCCGAAGTCAGGCATGGTTGGGATAGCGGCAAGGCCGCCGCGTTGGGTCACAGGCTGCCGCGGCCTCCCGAGGAATCCCGCAAGGATCCTCGACGGAGCAGCCAACTCGATGTGTCACATGCACTGAAACGGGCGCCGGATCGAGTCCGACGCCCGGGCCCGCGCTGACCTATTGCGCCTGAGTCCCGAGGCAGGTCTGGGTCACGGTGTTGAAGTTTCCACACATGATCGGCGGGGTCCAGTCCGCGATCAGATCCTTGGAGCCCTCCAGAAAGTCCGACCAGGCGTCGCCGGGCACCTCAGCGTCCGTCTGCCAAACGACGGCGAACTGCCCGTCTTCCTGGATCTCACCGATCAGAACAGGCTTGGTGATGTGATGGTTGGGAAGCATCTTGGCCGTGCCGCCAGTGAGGTTGGATGTCTCCAAACCGATGATCGCGGCCTGAACGGCGTCGGTGTCGGTGGTGCCCGCCTTTTCGACGGCCTGGACCCAGAGATCGAAGCCGATCTTGTGGGCCTCCATCGGATCGTTGGTGACCCGCTTGGCGTCCTTGGTGAACCCATGCCAAGTCTCGATGAATGCGCTGTTGGCCGGATCATCCACGCTCATGAAGTAGTTCCAGGCAGCGAGGTGTCCCACGAGTGGCTTGGTATCGATTCCGGAGAGCTCCTCTTCACCGACGGAGAAGGCGACGACCGGGATGTCGTCCGCCGAAACTCCCTGATTACCCAGTTCTTTATAGAAGGGGACATTGGCGTCGCCGTTGATGGTCGAGACTACGGCGGTCTTTTTGCCCTCGGAGCCGAAACGCTTGATCCGGGAGACGATCGACTGCCAATCCGAATGACCGAATGGCGTGTAATCGATCATGATGTCCTCGGGGGCAACGCCGTTCTGCTTCAGATACGCCTCGAGGATCCGATTGGTGGTGCGCGGATAGACGTAGTCGGTACCGGCGAGCACCCAACGCTCCACACCCAACTCGTTTTTCAGATAATCCACGGCCGGGATCGCCTGCTGGTTCGGCGCGGCACCTGTGTAGAACACGTTCTTCGATGACTCCTCACCCTCGTACTGGACCGGGTAGAACAGGAGGCCGTTCAACTCCTCGAAGACAGGCAGCACCGACTTGCGCGACACCGAGGTCCAGCAACCGAACACGGCGGCCACCTTGTCCTTCGTCAGCAACTCGCGCGCCTTTTCGGCGAACAGCGGCCAATCGGATGCGGGGTCGACCACGACGGCCTCCAGCTTCTTGCCGAGCAGACCGCCCTTGTTGTTTTGCTCTTCGACCAGCATCAGCACCGTGTCTTTGAGGGTCGTTTCGCTGATCGCCATGGTGCCCGATAAAGAGTGCAAGACCCCGACCTTGATGGTGTCGTCTGCTGCGTGCGCCATGAGTCCGGCGGTCAGGCCAATGGCCAGGCCCGCGCCGAGCAAGATCGGTTTGATCGGGTCACGTCTAGACATGCGTTGAGGCTCCTATTGGTCGTGCGTCTTGTGATGAAGAATGCCGGCACATTGGGCGTCCGGCCTCTGACTTAAGCAGAATGCGGGCCATACCGGTTGGTCACGGGCAGAGCCGAATCCAAAGCACGCCCGAGGCGACATGCGCCGGCTCGCGCCTGACATCGACCTCCCGGCTGCGAAGGCTTTACCGTCGTCGCGAATTAAAGGCTTGATGCCGGTGAGTTGATTTTCCGGACCCCGTCCCGCGGGGGTCCAGTGGCTTCGACCGCCGGGCATCATCCAGTGAGACAGACGTCGACACTCAGGCCGCAGCTCCGGGGCGCACCAGACTGGTGCGCATCATCAACCGGACGGTGCCTGATGGCTCGTCCGGCGCCCCAGAATCGAACAGCCTGGATCTGATCCCCGATCTGTACTATCGTCGACGCGCTGAAACCACAACATCACAGAGGATACGGAGAATGCGCAAATTCCTGCTTGCTGGCGCTGCAATGGCGCTGACGGGTAACCTGATCGCCGCGGAGATGGCGTCGCCCGATGAGGCCAAGGCAATGTCCCAGAGGGCTCAGGCGGCAGTCAACGAGATGGGAAGCGCACAGGCCTTCGCGGCGTTTGCGACAGCCGACGGTGGCTTCCAGGATCGCGACCTGTACGTCTTCTGCATGGACATGGACGGTGTCATGCTCTCGCACGCGATCAAGCCGGAGCTGGTCGGCAAGAACCTGCTGGATTTCGACAAGTACGGCGACGAGCTTTTCAAGAACATGATCGCCGTGGCGGGCAGCTCGGGCGAGGGCTGGGTGGACTACAACTGGCCCTATCCCGGAACCGAGGAGATCCGCGAAAAAACCAGTTATGTCATGACCAATGGCGAGGGCTTCTTCTGCGGGGTTGGCGCTTACAAGTAGCGCGATCCGAGGGCGCATGCCGCGCAGAGCGGCATGCGAGTCGCTATTCGGAGACGAAACCCGATTGATCGGAGGCGATCTTGATGATCGTCTCCTTTCCGCGCTCATCGGCGTGCCTGAAGTGCTCCACGAGCTCGCGCTCGCGTTGCGAGAGCGGATCAGTGTCCTCGAGACACAAAAGATAAACCGGGGTCACGGTTCCAAGAGCGGACGCAAGCTCCTGGGCCTCCTCGAGACCCATACGGCGAATGCCCTGCTCGTAGTTACTGATGCGTGATTTAGAGAGCGAATCCGTGCGAGCGGAGAGCTCGGACAGACTCAGTTTCTGATCCTGTCGCGCCGCGCGCAGGCGTTGCCCAATACGTTTTGTGAGATCCATAGTCAAGGTCTGCAAGACTCGTTCGTCAGTGGTACACATTTAGCCTCGGCCGTTTCCGGACGGACGCCGGAACAACCCGTCTTCCCATATCACGCCGACTATACACGAATCGACACCTTATGGGCAGCATCCGATCTTCGGGGGATACGCTCCCTAGTGAAACGCCGATCAAAATCGGCGTGTCTCGCGACACATGGATGTGTCTCCATTGCCAGTCGCCTAAGCAACTGACAGAAAAGCAATTCGGAAATCGCGCTCTCGAATCGCGCGCTGATTTTTGAAATGGCAAGTCATGGACTTCTCCCTGGGGGTGATGAGGCATCAGCCGAGATAGGCGTCTTCCCATTCAGTGGCCTCGCCAACGGTCTGAGCCTGGGGCTCCACCACGCGGTCGGCAAAAGCCCGATCCAGTGTCCTCATGAAACACTTGGTCTGTGGCGACAGGAACTTCCCGCGTCGCTGCACAATGCCATAACTGCGTTTCGGGAAGTACTCGTCCAGAGGGATTCGGCTCAGGTTCTCCTCCCCCGTCAGACAAACATCGGTCACGATCGAGATGCCCAATCCAAGCTCGACATACTTTTTGATGACCTCCCAGCCGCCTGCCTCCAGCGTCACCCGATATCCGAGATTATGCTGCTTGAACACCAGGTCGACGAGACGCCAGGTGCTCAGGTGCCGCGGCGGCAAGATCAGCCCATGGGGCGCGATCTCCTCGAGCGTCACCGACTTTTTGTCCGCCAGCGGGTGATCCTTCGGCGTGATAAGCGTAGGACGATAGGTGACGAACGGCCGATAGGTGATGTCGTCTGGTACCTCCAACATGGAGCCGACGGCCAGATCGACCTGGTCGGCGCGCAGCATGGCCAGTCCATCTCTGCCGGTGACATTATGCATCTTGAGCTCGATGCCCGGGTACTGGTCGACGAAGTCCCGTACCGGGTCTGGAAGAATATACAGAATTGTCGACTCTCCAGCTGCGATATTCAATACGCCATGATCGACCCGACCGCACTGGGTAGCGAATGCCTCGTGCAGCTTGTCCATCCCCTCCACCAGAGGCTCTGCCATCTGGAACAGCAAATCGCCCTCGGGGGTCAGCTTGATCTTGGGACCACGCCGCTCGAACAGGACGGTGCTGAACTCGCGCTCGAGCGCCTGAATCTGCAGCGACACGGTCGGCTGACTCAGAAAGATCTTCTCGGCCGCCGCGCTCACACTCCCGGTTCGAGCGGCATGACAAAAGGCCCGGAGCTGCTTCAGTCGGTTCTGTTTGTAGTGAATCTGGGATCCTGAGCCCATTTTGCTTCCAATCGTCGGAGTTGCGGTAAAAGGCTATGATATCCCACTATACCCATTGAAAGAAGCAATCATTTCAGCGGCCCTCTGCCGCTTCCCTGATCTCGTTCAAATGTCTCTCGCCCAAATGTTTGACCGCAGTTGCATGGCTGAAGGGATCGCGGACGACCGATCGCACCACCTCAGGCAGAGTGGCCCGGGCCTCTGCGCGCATCGCTGGGTTCGGGTGCGCCAGTGCCAGGCGCAGCAGGATTGCCGAAGGAGAGGGCAGGGCCGTATCGGGGAGCGCCGCCTCGGCCGGGATGGCCGGCAGCAGCGGAGACTGCTCCGATCGCCAACCGGCCTCGGAGCGGAAATCTCGCCAGGCGAGCTCGACCAGACGCTGCGACAAGGCCAGCGCAGCCGGATCATCGACGACCCGCGCCCAGTCGGCGAGTCCGACAGCGACATAGGCGAGGTCCTCGAGACCGGGCGTCCCGATCCAGTCGTCACCGGATCGGGCGCGATGCAGTTGCTCGCCGTCCCATAGCCGTCCGGCGAGAAAATTGCGCAACGCCTCGCCGGCCGCTCGGTGGCTGGGATCATCGAAGGTGGCGACTCCGGCGGCCAAGGCGGAGAGGGTCAGCCCGTTCCAGCCAGCAAGCTGCTTCTCATCACGGGGGATGAGGCGCCGCTTGCGGGCGTCACCCAGTCGGTCGCGGATCCGGGTCATCGCAGTATTGGCCTGCTCCGCGGTCATGCCGACCGATTCGGCGACCTGCTCGGCGGATCGCGCGCCCAGTGGAAGATGACCGGCATCGAACGAGGACGCGCCTGAAAGCCCCCAGACTCGGTCCGCAAGCAGGCGGTCGTCTTCGTCAAGCAGATCGGCGAGTGTGTCCTCGTCCCACAGATAGGCTCCGCCTTCCACGCCGTCTGCATCCAGTGCGGACAGACTGGCCGCAAATCCGCCGGACTCGGTGCGCATCGCCTCGACCATGAAGTCCAATGTCTCGCGGGCGATCGACAGATACCTTGCCTCATTGAAGCGCTCGGCGGCCCGCAGGTAGAGGGGTACCAACTGCGCCTGGTTGTAGAGCATCTTTTCGAAGTGCGGCGTACGCCAGTCCGGGTCGACGGTATAACGAAAGAAGCCCCCGCTCAGGTGGTCACGCAGCGCACCATTCGCCATGGCGTCGAAGGTCAAGCGCAGGAAGACCGCGAGGTCCTCATCGCCGGAACGCTCGAGGAGATCCATCAGGGCCTCGAGTTGGGGCTCGCGCGGAAAGCGCGCCTGGGATCCAAAGCCCCCGGCGAGTCGATCGGCAACCGCGTCGGTGCGGGCCAAGAGCAGGGCATCGATATCCGGCCAGTCTGCGGGCTGGCTTCCAAGATTCGGGTCGTCCAAGGCCCCCGACCGCAGGGCTGCGTACTCTTCGGCACCCGCACGCGCGAGGTCGGCAAGCTCGAGGCGGCGCTCGTCCCAAGCATCGCGGACGCGCGCCAGCACGCCGCGAAACTCGTCCGGCGGCAGATAGGTAAATCCAACCAGCGGGTGTCCGGCCGGCGTCAGCACGACATTGAGCGGCCAACCTGACGTACCCGCGGTTCTTTCCGTAAAGCCGATCAAATAGCCATCCAGCGCCGCATGCAGCTCGCGGTCGATCTTGACCGGGATGAAATGCGCATTGATCAAGGCCGCGATCACCGGGTCACGGAAGCTCTCCGACTGCATCACATGGCACCAGTGACAGGCGAAATAGCCGCTGGACAGATACAGGGGCTTGTCCTGGATCTGCGCCTGCTCGAGAACGCGAGGCCCCCAGTCCTGCCACGCGACCGGGTCGTCCGCGTGCATGGCCAGGTAAAGCGAGGGATGACCGGTGAGTGCGCTCCCGATTGTGGAGGTGACTTCCTCATCCGCCGTCGCAGAGAGGCGAGGCTCTGCCGCCTGGACGGTCTGCGCCTGGGCCATCGCGAGACCTGCCGCGAGACAGATGGATCGCCACTGTCCGGCGATCGCATGAGTGGTGGTCAGGCTGAGCTGTATCGCCTCAAGCCTCATCGAGCTGGTTCAGGATGTTGCGCGCCACGCGTCGCTGATCGTCGTCGCCTTCTTCCAGCACCTCGTAGAGCACGGTGCGCGCAGCGAAGGTGCTGCCAAGCTCACGGAGCCGGTTGGCGCGCCGAATCTTCTCTTCGACCGAATTGATCGCTGGGGTGTTCGCCGAACCTGTGGTCTGAGCCTGACTCGTCGGAGCCGGGACCGCAGGCTTGTGCGGCTCGGGACGGCCCGAATTCAAGACCTCATCGGCCTCGATGAGGTCCAACTCGGCTTCCATCTCGGACTCGCTCAAAGGATGCCAGCGACCCGGGTCATCGAAGTGCGGGTCGAGATCACGCCCGACCTCGGGCCCCGCCCCGGCATAGGCTGCTGAGCGAGGCGTCGTGCGATTCGCGCCCGATGCACCACTTGGGGCCTTCGGGCCCGAACCGACCGCCGACGCGCCCTTGCCCGTGCCTTCGGGGTCATCGGGTGACTCATCATCGGTCGTGCGCCGCCGCACCATGATCTTTGCGAAGAGGATGCCCAGCTCGAAGAGCAGCCACATAGGCACGGCCAACAGGGTCTGAGAGATCACATCGGGCGGTGTCAGCAACATGCCGATAACAAAGGCACCGACGATCACGTAAGGCCGTTTCCGCGCGAGATCCTCCGGAGTGGTCACCCCAGCCGCCACCAGCAGGATGGTCGCGATCGGGATCTCGAAGGCGATCCCGAACGCAAAGAAGAGAGCCAGGACGAAATCCAGGTAAGCCGAGATGTCCGTCATCATCGCCACCCCGTCCGGCGTCGAGGCCGACAGGAAGGCGAAGACCAGGGGGAACACCACAAAGTAAGCGAACGCCATGCCGAGATAGAAGAGGACGATGCTCGAGATCAGAAGCGGTGTGGCCAAGCGCTTCTCGTGCTGGTAGAGCCCGGGCGCGACGAACCCCCAGAACTGGTAGAGCAGATACGGCATGGAGAGGAAGATCGCCGCGACCAGAGCCAGCTTGAAGGGTGTCAGGAAGGGCGCGGCGACCTGGGTCGCGATCATGGTGTTGCCTTCCGGCAACTGCGCCATCAGAGGCGCGGCGACATAGGTGTAGATCTCGTTCGCAAACGGAAAGAGCACCAGGAACACGACGAAGATCGCGATCAGCATGCGGATCAGGCGATCGCGCAGCTCGATCAGATGGGAGACGAAAGGCTGTTCGGCACCCGGATCGTCGGGCTGCATCGCGGGGGGCATGGGTGGTGTTCTCGTCGCAGGGTGGATGACGGGCCGGTGGGCGCGAAAGTCGACCGACTGGGATTCAGACGCGAGTGAGGATTCTAGGCCAAGCGAGCCGATCCTTCAGCTCGTCTGCACGTCACTCTACGAAAGCGCATAGATCGCAGAACGGTCGACCTCGGGCAGACGGCGATCCGCAGGCCAGTCAGACGGGGGATGTGTCGCGCCCGGGCGGCTGCGGCTTTGGCGCCGGGTCAGCGGCTTCTGCTGCCGCGTCGCCGGGTGTCGAAGTGCGCGGCGATCCGGAGCCCTGAGTCGACATGGGACTGTCGAGCCATTTTTTCGGCTCTTCAAGGATGGTCTCGAGCGGTCGACTGCGAGCCTGTTTCTCGAGGATCTCCTTGAGCTCATCGGCCTTGAGCTCGCGGTTGATCTCGTCCCTCACGGACGCAACGGTCCGGCGCGCTCGCCCGATCCAGAGACCGGCGATCCGCGCAACCTTCGGCAGCCGTTCGGGCCCGATCACGACCAAGGCCACAACCCCGATCAGGATGAGCTCCCAGAAACCCCAATCGAACATTCAGTGTCTCGCTTGACCCGTTTCGCCCAAATCCCGTCCATTATCATCTGCGCTGTGTCAGCAGCGCATGTCGCTCTGGACTCGGCTCAAGAGGATTTCGTCTTGTCAGACTTGGCGGTGACATCACCTTCGGCAGCGCGCTTGTCCGCAGCTTGCTCGACCATCTTGGTCTCGGACTCCTGCTCCGCCTTTTCGCTCTCCGACATTGCACTTCGGAAGCCCTTGATCGCGTTCCCCAGATCGGAGCCGATGCCCTTGAGTCGTTTGGTCCCGAACAGCAGCAGCACGATGACCAGGATGATCAGAAGCTGCCAGATACTGATACCACCAGCGCCCATGTGTTCCTCCATAGCCGCCGCGTCTGGACGGCCGGCTTGATTCAGTGGGATAGACCGACGCCGGGCTCGCCGTCGGGAAGGTTCTGCATGACTCTCGCGCCTCCTTACAACCGGCGCCCTAAGGCCCTGGATCATACCGCAATCCCCGAAGGCCGGTTAGCCCCCCGAGCACCCCCCGGTAGCGCTATCAGGGGCCGCGCCCGGCTTTCTCCTCAAAACCTGAGAGCCCGAAGCGCCGATCCAGCTCAGCCAACACATCCGCCGGCCCGAGCCCTTGCTGCGCGAGCAGCACCAGGGTGTGAAACCAGAGATCAGCGACCTCGAAGACAATCTTCTCCGGGGCACCATCCTTGGCTGCCATCACGACCTCGGTGGCCTCTTCACCGATCTTCTTGAGGATCGTATCGAGCCCCTTGGCGTAGAGGCTCGCCACATAGGAGCTTCCGGGATCGGCTCCCTTGCGCGATTCCAGAACTTCTGACAGACGCTCAAGCATGTCGTTCATCCCCGGGCTCAGGTCCCATAAATCGCCTTCGGATCCTTCAGCACGGGCGCTACCTCAGCCCAGCGGCCCTCGGCATCCAACTCGCGGAAGAAGCAGTTATGGCGCCCCGTGTGACAGGCGATCCCGCCCTTCTGCTCGACCTCGACGAGGATCACGTCGGCGTCGCAGTCGAGCCGAATGGCGTGAACGATCTGCTGATGACCGGATTCTTCGCCTTTGTGCCAAAGCCGCCCGCGCGAGCGCGACCAATAGACCGCATGACCCGTCTCGCGCGTGAGCCGCAACGATTCCGGGTTCATCCAGGCCATCATCAAGATGGCACCGGTCCCATGCTCCTGAGCGATCGCAGGCACCAGGCCCTGGCTGTCCCACTTGATCGCATCGAGCCAGTCTTCAGTCATGTCGTCTGTCCTCGGCGATATCACAGTTGCGAAAAACGAATAAGACGTGTGTTTGATTCAGCAATTCGGAGACCTCGCTCTCGAATCGCGAGCCGATGTATGCCAGAGATGGCAAAACATCAGACTCTCCCTGATCCGGACAATGCGTCACCAAAGACACAAATGACCAGGATGCTGGGCATCTGGCGGCGGCGCGAGGACATGACGGCCTCATTCGCCCGCCCGTCTCAGCGCCTGCTCAGGCTGTCCGCTAGACGCTGGCCCTCCGCGAAATCGAGTGTCCCCTCATAGATGGCCCGCCCGGTGATGGCCCCGACGATGCCGCAGCTCGCGACCTCCGCGAGTGCACGCACATCGTCGATGTGCGTGATACCACCGGAGGCGATGACCGGCATCCGGATCGCGCCAGCCAGTGCGCGTGTCGCCTCCACGTTGGGTCCGTTCATCATGCCGTCACGACCGATGTCGGTATAGATGACGGCCGCCACGCCGGCATCCTGGAAACGCTTCGCCAGCTCATCGGCCTGATGCTCGGTGACCTGAGCCCACCCCTCGATGGCGACCTGGCCGTCTTTCGCATCCAGCCCCACCATGATCTGCCCCGGAAACGACCGGCAGGCACGATTGACGAACAAGGGCTCTTTGACCGCTTGGGTCCCGATGATGCAGTAAGTCACGCCAGCGCTCAGATAGGCCTCGATGGTTCCCTCGTCCCGGATACCGCCACCGACCTGAATCGGCAGCTCGGGGAAGGCCTCGGCGATGGCGCGGATCGCCTCGCCATTGACCGGCTGGCCGGCAAAGGCACCGTTGAGGTCGACCAGATGCAGCCGACGCGCGCCCTCCCCGACCCATCGCGCGGCGGTGTCGACCGGGTCGTCGGAGAAGACGGTCTCCTCGTCCATCCGTCCTTGACGCAGGCGCACACAACGGCCGTCCTTCAAATCGATTGCGGGGATCAGCAGCATGGATTGGTCACTCGCTGTCTGTCGGACGTCGGATCGGCGCCCCGGTGTTGGAAGGACAGGTCGCGGGGATGACGATGGCCGAGACTCACAGGGCCCCTTTGGTCGAGGGGGTCATCCCGGCCATCCGCGGATCCGGCTCCACGGCCATTCGCAGTGCGCGACCGAATGCCTTGAAGACCGTCTCGGCCTGATGGTGCGCGTTGGTCCCGCGCAGATTGTCGATGTGCAACGTCATAGCCGCATGGTTCACCAGACCTTGAAAAAATTCCCGGAAGAGGTCGACATCGAAGCCGCCGATCATGGCGCGGGTGAAGTCCACGTGGAATTCCAACCCGGGTCGTCCAGACAGGTCGACCACGACCCGAGACAAGGCCTCGTCCAGGGGGACATAGGCATGCCCGTAACGGCGAACGCCCTGCTTGTTGCCGAGCGCTTTCGCGAGTGCCTGGCCAAACGTGATGCCGACGTCCTCGACCGTGTGGTGGGCGTCGATATGGAGATCCCCCTCGGCCTGAATGTCGAGATCGATCAGGCCATGTCGCGCAACCTGGTCGAGCATGTGGTCCAGAAAAGGCACGCCGGTATGAAGGTTGGAGCGACCACAACCGTCCAGATCCAGGGCCACCCGGATCCGAGTCTCCAGTGTGTTGCGCTCGATTTGGGCCGATCGATTGATGCTCTCGAGGGTCATTGGGGCGTCGATCTCGTTGGCTCGCAAGGCCGCATTAAACCATAGTCGATGGAGACGACATAAGAATGGGCTCAGTTTCGCGGCCCGGCGCAAGCGATGGCGTTTGGATCTCGGCCGATGCCGGTTTGGCCCAAACGGGATGGGATCAAGACATCGTAATCCGACTCGAAGCCGACGGTGAGCAGGGGCTCGCGGAGCGGAGACTCGAGTGCAGTGAATCCATCGATCTGCTGGATCGCGAGACGCCTGCGACCGGTCTGCGGGACGCGATGCAGGGCGGCGAGCGCGAGGGGCAGCTCGCAGCCCTCTTCGCTGATCGAGGTCGGGAAGCTCGTCAACTGTCGTCCACCGGGGCCGACATGGAGCACGGGCTTGCCCGCGACCAGAATCAGATAAGCGCCGTTGATGCGCTTTGGTGCCGGCCCGCCGCCCTGATCGGGCCAGGGCAAGAGCGCGCCGTAGGGGTTGGCCGGGTCGATCGCGGCAAGGATCCGGACCCGGTCGGCGCCAAAGCCATTGACCGGGATCTCCTCGATCCGGGCACTGCGCAGCCGATCGATCGCACCGTTGAGGGCGAATTGGGCGCCGGACAGGCCTTCGACGAAATAACCCCGGCGCACCTGCCCGCCGTCTTCCATCTGCTTCAGGACCCGATAGAGGGGTCCGAAGCCGCCGGGCACGCCCTCGGCCTGGACCGCCTCGCGGCTGACGACGCCGTAGCGCTCCAGCAGGATTCGGGCGCGGGCGAGGAGCCGTTCGGTGTCGGTCGCGTCTGACTGAAGCTCCGTCACCAGGGACCAACGCCCGCCGGCGAGGGCCGCAGATCGACCGCGCCCCGGTCGAGCCCTGCGACCGCCGAGTGATCGCAGCGGAGCGAAGGTATCGTTGGTGATCTCACCCGCCCACACCAGATCCCAGAGCGCGGACTCGAAGGCGTCCCTTCCGAGCTTGAGTCCAGCGTGCTCGACGGCTTGCATCAGCTCCATCAGGAAGGAGGCGCCGCGTGTTTGGAGATGATCCTTGAGGATGCACCGAACGCTCAGGGCGTCCGGGGCCCGCGGCATCAATGACCCGGTGAGGGTGGCCGTGGATACGCTTTCCTGATCCACCGTATTCTTGGCCACCCGGGCCTTTCGATCGGATGCCTGCGGTCCGCTCGGTTCGGTCTCGGGGGTGGCGGCACCCAGCTCGGGGCTGCCGCGACGATAGATTGCAAGGCGTCCGTCCTTCGGACCCGCGGAGCCGCGCCCCACCCAGACGATCTGCCCGGTGGCCGCCAGCATATCGAGATCTTCGGAGCGGTATCCAGGCACGCGCGCGGGCAGCAGCACCTGCTCGAGCTGTGACCAGGCGACCGTCAGACCTTCGAGTTGCAGCAGCGCCTCCATGAGCCGATCGGGTCCCTTGAGATCCTCGCCGATGCCGTGCCAGGCGGGCAGAAAACGACCCAGGGTGGCGGCGTCGACCGGAGCAACCGCATCGCGAGCCTTCGCGAGCGTGCGGCGCCTCAGCCGGCGCAGGACTTCGGGGTCGGACCATTCGGGCTCACTGCCGAGCGGTCGGATTTCGCCTCGGACCAGATCGCCCCGTGTCTCCAGAAGGCACAGGATGGGTTCGATCTGGGTGGGGCGCAGCCCATAACGACCCGCCGGATCTCGCGTCGGAAAGGGGCCGTGGGTCCGCGCATAGCGGCGCAGGAGATGCTCCAGCGGCGCCTCGGTGGACGCCAGGAAGGCATCGGGCAGGCCGGGCGGAGGGACCAGACCGAGTGCATCGCGATAGATGCCGGCATCCTCTGCTGCGATCCAGCGCGGACCCTCCGCGAACCGCAGAACCGCCGCCCGACGCTGGTCGGCGAGCGTCGCGAGCCAGGGAGAGGGGTCCTCCTCCGCACGCTCGGCCAGCTCGATCGCGTCGAGGTCGCCGAGGCGTCGCAGCAGGTCATGCAGCTCATCGGCGTCGCGCGCCTGACGACCCTCCGATGTGTGCTGAAGCTCTTGCTCCAGGTCATCGAGCACGGCCGGGTCGATCAGCTCGCGAAGCTCGGCTTGACCCAGCAGCTCGGCGAGCAGTCCCCGATCCAGCGTGAGCGCCTGGGCACGACGCTCGGCCATCGGCGCATCCTGCTCGTAGATGTAGGCGGCCACATAGGCAAAGACCAGGGATCGGGCGAAGGGTGAGGCGCTCCGGGTCTCGACCTCGTGCACACGGATCGAGCGATCCTGGATGCCGGTCAGGATGTCCCTGAGCCCTGTTAGATCGAAGACATCGCTGAGCGCCTGTCGATAGGTCTCGAGCACAATCGGAAACGAGGGATAGCGTCGTACGACCGCGAGTAGGCTCTGAGCCTTCAGGCGCTGCGCCCAGAGAGGCTGGCGACCCTTCGCCGACCGGCGCGGCAGCAGGAGTGCACGGGCGGCGTTCTCCCGAAACAACGAGGCGAAGAGCGCAGTATCGGCCAACTGCTCGGTGACCCGCTCCTCCAGGTCGTCAGGCGCAGGGAGGAGATCCATCAGATCCGGGAGCAACTCACCGTCGGCGAAGCGCAGAACGATGCCATCATCCGTATACATCACCTGGATCTCGAATCCCGCGCGACGCCCCAGGTGCCATTGCAGGGCCATCGCCCATGGGGCATGGATGCGTGCGCCGAAGGGTGTGAGGATACAGATGCGCCAGTCGCCCAGCTCGTCGCGGAAGCGCTCGACGACGATGGTGCGGTCGCTGGGAACCTGACCGGTCCCGGCGCACTGATCCTGGATGTAAGAGGCCAGATTGGCAGCGGCGAATGGATCCAGCGGGGTCTGCTGGAGGATCCAATCGGCGGCACGGTCCGCCGGGATGGCGGCCACCTGCCGGCAGAAGGCCCCGACCGCCCGACCAAGCTCCACGGGCCGACCCGGACCGTCACCGCGCCAGAAGGGCAACCTGCCGGGCTCGCCCGGCGCTGGCGAGACCAGGACACGGTCGCGCGTGATGGCCTCGACACGCCAGGTCGAGGCGCCGAGCAGGACACAATCCCCGGCCTTGGTCTCGAAGACCATCTCCTCGTCCAGCTCTCCGATGCGCGGCCCTTGCTCGCCCAGATGCACCCCATAGTTACCGCGATCCGGGATGGTGCCCCCATTCAGACGGGTGATCATGGCCGTACCCTTGCGCACGCCCAGGGTGTCGGCGGCACGATCCCAGACCAACAAGGGCTTGAGGTCCGCGAAGTCGCTCGACGGATAGCGCCCCGAGAGCATGTCCAGGACCGCCTCCAGAGCCGCACGCGACAGCTCGCGGTAGGGGCCGGCGCGGGTCACCAGTCGATGGAGATCGGCAACCGTCCGCTCCGTCTCGACACAGTGGGCTGCGATCTGCTGGGCCAGCACGTCGAGCGCATTGCGCGGCATGCGAAAGGGCTCCAGGTCCCCGGTGAGCATCCGTGCCCCGATGACGGCGCACTCGAGCAGATCGCCCCGATACTTGGGGAAGATGCGGCCGGTGCTGACCTGCCCGACCCCGTGACCTGCGCGACCCACCCGCTGCAGTCCACGAGCCACCGAGCCAGGTGACTCGACCAGAAGCACCTGATCCACGCCACCCATATCGATTCCCATCTCCAGCGAGCTGGTGGCGACAATGGCCTTGAGCTCACCGCGCTTCAGCCCCTCCTCGATCCGAGTGCGCTGCTCGTGGCTGACGCTGCCGTGATGGGCGCGGACAAGCTCGGCACCGTCTGCCTGCGAGGGGGCATCCGGATCGCGGTCCGCTTCGGCCAGCTCGTTGAGACGCTGACACAGCCGCTCGCAGAGACCCCGGCTGTTGACGAAGACGATCGTGGAGCGATGCGCACGAATCTCGGCCAAGAGGGCGGGGTGAATGGCCGACCACATCCCCTTTTCGGCCGGTGGTCGGGCGACCGCTCGGCTGTAAAGCTCACCCAGAATGGAACCCCCATCGGGCTCGGGAACGAAGGTTTGCGGCGGGCGCTCCATATCGGGGACCGGGACCTGGACCCGCAGGTCCAGCCTGGGCGGCGCGGCGGCATCCAGGATCTCGACCGGCCGGTCGCCCCCGAGATAGAGCGCCGCCTCTGCCAGGGGTCGCACGGTGGCCGAAAGCCCGATCCGTTGAGGGTCGCTCACGCAGCGCTCGGCCAGCCGTTCCAGCGACAGGGCGAGGTGAGCGCCCCGTTTGGTCGGGGCGAGCGCATGCACCTCGTCGATGATGAGCGTCCGGACACCGGCGAGATTCGCCGCCGCCCTGGATCCCAGCAGCAGGTATAGAGACTCCGGGGTGGTCACCAGGATCTCAGGTGGCTCCTTGAGCTGCTGCTGACGATCCTTCGTCGAGGTATCGCCCGTGCGGATACCGACCCGCGGCAGACGCACCCTGAGGCCCATGGCCTCTGCCGCGCGCGCGATCCCGGCAAGCGGGGCCCGTAGGTTGCGCTCGATGTCATAGACCAGCGCCTTGAGCGGCGAGACATAGAGTACCCGGACCCCGGAACTGGGCGTGAGTGCGTGATCTGGACCCGCGGAAGAAGCGTCGTCGATCTGATCGCACTGCATCAGCTGATCGATCGCGTAGAGGAATGCGGCCAGGGTCTTGCCGCTTCCCGTCGGTGCAGTGATCAGGGCATGTCGACCCGTCTCGATCACCGCCCAGCCACGCGTCTGGACCTCCGTCGGTGCATCGAAGTTTTGCGTGAACCAGCGGCGAGCGGCAGGGCTGAAAGATTTCATTGGAACGAAGTGGGGTGGCTGGACGCGATCTTCGAGACGGGCCCGGCTGCCGGCGATCACAGATCGCATGCAACCGGGGATCCACCCCGGCAAAGAGCGTCGGGGAAACCTTCCTCGGTACAGCAGTCGCCAGTCGTCGAAATTGGTCTGTCCTTCGTATTCGATGTCATCAGCGACACAGATGCGGCCGCGATCGCCCGGACCATTATTGCGCCGGGTCGCCCACCGGAGTTAGCAGTGATCGCCGACGGTGTGGAGACCGAGGCGCGGCGCGATTGGCTTGCCATGAACGGCCGCCATGCCTAACAGGGTCGCCTTTACGGGCCCCCGGAGCCATTGAAATCCTTATCGCTGAAACGGCCGAAATCGGTCCACTGCCCTGCGCCGCTAGAGGGCATCCGCCCCGCATCCTCCGTCATGTCAGAGGACAAACGCGACCTTGAGCCGTATCGCCCGCTGACTTGAAGTGCCCGGCAGACACCTGTAGGGTAGAGAAGCTGTCGTTGAACGTGCCGTCCGTTTGGGACGTTCCAACGCGATTGATCGTCCCAATGCCCGCCGGATGCTCAGGTTCGCCCTGCCGGTCGATCGGGACACGCGGCGTCATTTGCCGCAAATCAAAATGCGGGGCCAATACGGATTCCCGCATATCAAGCTTCCGTCAGGACCATCAGGGCCATGCCCGAAGAACAATCCGTCAAGATCGCCGTGCGCGGTCTCACCAAGGTCTTCGGTGACGAACCGAAGCCGGCCCTGGCGCTGCTGCGCCAAGTCGAAACCAAACAGGCCATATTCAAAAAGACCGGCCTGTCGGTTGGTGTGGCTGATGCCAGCTTCGACGTGCTCGAGGGTGAGATCCTGGTGATCATGGGCCTGTCGGGCAGCGGGAAGTCGAGCCTCATTCGATGCCTCAATCGGCTCAACGAGCCGACCGCCGGACAGATCCTGCTCGATGGGCAAGACATCGTCACGCTCGCGCGGCGAGAGCTCCTGGCGGTGCGGCGGAACAAGTACGGAATGGTCTTTCAGCACTTCGCTTTGTTCCCGCACCGCAGTATCCGCGAAAACGTCGAATTCGGGCTGGAGACCCAGGGCTATCCAGCCGACGAGCGCGCCGAGAAGGCATTGCTGGCTTTGAAACAGGTTGGATTGGAGGGCTGGGAAGACGCCTCGCCCGAGCAATTGTCGGGCGGAATGCAGCAGCGTGTCGGCCTGGCCAGAGCCTTGGCAGTCGACCCGAACGTGCTTCTGATGGACGAGGCTTTTTCGGCCTTGGATCCACTGATTCGCCGCGAGATGCAACAGGAGCTCGTCGCCCTGCAGAGCCGGCTGCACAAGACCATCGTGTTCATCACGCACGACTTGGATGAGGCGCTCTTTCTCGGCAACCGCATCGTATTGATGAAGGAAGCGCGCATCGAGCAGATCGGGACCCCGGAGGAGATTCTCTCGAGCCCTGCGACCCCTTATGTCCAGCGTTTTGTCGCAGAGGTCGACAAAACCAAGGTGCTCACCGCGAGTGCCGTCATGAGGCGTGCACGAAGCGTCGCCTTCACGAACGATGGTCCGCGCACCGTCTTGCGGAAGATGGAAGACGAAAACCTGAATTTTCTGTGCGTCGTGGAGCCGGACTTCAAGTTGCGTGGCATCGTCCGAGACGATAACGGCCCTGGAGGCGGTCAAGCGAGGCGAGAAGGCGATCGGATCGATCCTGGAGCCTGGAGTCCCGGCGGTCGGCCCCGATACTCCCGTCCGCGATCTGTTCGGCCTCTTGGCCGAGACGACCATGCCGGCCTTCGTCTATCTGATACCCGCGATCCCTTATCTTCGGACTCGGTCCGGTCGCGGCCATCTCGACCAAGACCTGAAGAGAATCCAGTCCGATCGAGCGGGATGCTCAAGACGATACGACCGGAAGGGACGGCGGGTTGGGCTCCGATTGCGAGCCTTGTTGGGTATGGCCCTCGCTGCGAGGGTCAGCGAGGGTCAGCGAGGCGCACGTGCAAGCATGGTTTCGCAGTGCGCGCTTCGGCGCGCGTTCGATCCAGGGGGCGATCCGCGAACAGGGGACCGGCATCGCTCCAGATCAACCCCAAGAGGAAAGCATGATGATGAAACAGCTCGTCCTGACGGCTTTCGCGGCGTTCATCGCCGTCGGAGCGCCCACGCTGGCCGCCGACAAGGGCAGGGTTGAGCTCGCCTATGTCGAGTGGTCCAGTGAAGTGGCCAGTACCAACCATGCACGACTTTGGATGACAGAAAACCCGGACAGGGTCGCCGCTTGGAAGAGAGGGATCGAGAATGACTGAAGGGAAGGATATCGCAACGCCATCTCCTCGGCTTGACTCGCGTCGCAGCATACATCGGCGCCCCGCCGTGGGCGCACTCGTCCTCGGGGTACTCTTTGCCCTGCCAGCAGGCGCAGGTGCGGATATCGGCGCGCTCGAGCGCCGGGTCGCCGAATTGACCCGCCAGCTCGCCGAGGCCCAGCACGAGCTCGAAGTTGCGAAGTCCGAGCCGGCCGGCCATACCGGTGCGTCGTCCCCACGGATGGTCGTCACTGAAGAGCATGCCTCGACCGAGCCGCCCGTCGACGAAGACCCCGCCCCGGAACACAAGGCATTCAAGCTCGGTCCGGTCACCGTCGGTGGGGCCATGCGGGTCAATTATGTCCTCGGCAGCTACAAGGACCTCGACAACGGCCCCAACCGTGGCGGGAATGGCGGAAACGTCGAGTTGGATACCTTCCGGATCAATCTCGCACTCGATTACGAAAACATCATCGGTCGCCTCGAGTATCGCTGGTATCCGGACGGGACGGGCAAAAACTACAACTTCCTGCATACCGGGTGGCTTGGCTATCGATTCGCGGACGACAGCGAGATTCAGATCGGCGTCAATCGCGTGCCCTTCGGCCCCGGTCCCTACGGCGTCTCGCAGAGCTGGTTCTTCGACCAACATTACTATGTCGGCCTGTCCGACGACATGGATCTCGGCATCAAATACAGCACCGCCATCGATCAATGGACCCTGGATGTCGCCTACTATGAGGCAAGCGAGGGCAGTTATTTCGGTCGCAGTCTCGACAGTGCGAGATACAGCTATGATGCCGTGCGCTGGCAGGAGTCGGTCGATGCCGATGGCAATGTCGTCTTCGGCGGATCGAACAACGGGTTCGACGAGCGCCATCAATTCAATGTCCGCGCCATCTATCGTCTGGAGGATATCGCTGTTCCGACAGACCTCGGCATCTCCCTGCAACACGGGCAGCTCAAGGGCCAGCGCACCGATGACGGCACCCACTGGGCAGCCTCCGCACACATGGTCAATCGGATCGACAACCTGACCGTCGCCTCGCAATTGACCCGTTATGAATACGACATCGACAGCGACAACCCCTGGGGGACCGACAAACTGATCCCGATGGGCGCCTACGACTTCGCTTGGCCGGTCGCCACCAAGGCTTGGATCCCGGCCGTTTCCATCAGCTATCTCCATGAAACTCCGCAGATCCCCTGGCTCGACTCAGTGCTGCCCTATATCGAATACAGCAGCATCGTGAAGGACGAGAATGGCTTCAATGACAGCCAAATGTGGGTTCTCGGAGCAGCGTGGGCGCGCGGCGGCTGGTACGTCTACAGCGATCTCGCCTATTCCAATGGCAATTATTTCGTCGGGAACGAGGCGCGAGGTGGGGGCGCCGACGATTACGGCCGCGTCGACGGCATCGGAGATTTCGGCGCCAACGGCAATGACAAATGGAATTATCGCTTCAATCTCAACCTGGGGTATTACTTCTGAATCGCGTCCGGCATCAAAGGCCGTTTCGATCCTAGTCGACCAGGTTAAACCTTCAGGCAGCTGCGGGCACAGCCCGCGTTTTCATTGATCATCAAACGGTCATCAACACCTGGCTTATCGCCCTTTCCGGGCGGCTCCGCTCATGAAGCGGCGAGGCGTTTGCTCGGCTCCGCTGGCGTCTTCTGCCACCAATCACATCCCGTCATGGGAAATAGGAGGTGACATGAAACTCGAACGTAACACGCAGAACTACGGCAACAACCCCCTCAAGGTTCGCGACACGAACCACTATCAAGCGGAATATATCCAGTCGTTCGTCGAGAAGTGGGACGAGCTGATCGACTGGAACGGGCGCGCACAGAGCGAAGGTGACTTCTTCATCCGGCTCCTGCAGGAGCATGGTGCCCGTAAAGTGCTCGATGTCGCCACCGGTACCGGCTTCCACTCGGTGCAATTGCTGAAAGCCGGGTTCGAGGTCACCAGCGCAGACGGCAATCCGGTCATGCTGGCGAAGGCATTCGAGAACGCACGACGAAGCGAGAAGATCCTGCGGACGGTGCAAGCCGACTGGCGCTGGTTGAACCGCGATGTGCACGATTACTATGATGCCGTCATCTGTCTGGGGAACTCCTTCACCCATCTGCATGACGAGAACGACCGCCGCAAGGCGTTGGCCGAGTTCTACGCGACCCTGCGCCATGACGGCATCCTGATCCTCGATCAACGCAACTACGACGCCATCCTCGATCATCAGATTGCGCCGACACACAATTATTACTGAAGTTTCCGGTTTTCGGAGGGGGTTGGCAGCAGGGGTGGGGGGTATTTTGAGGGGGTTTGCCCAGATTCGCGCAAACCCTACCGAAATCCCGACCTCCCCAAGCGCTACTGACGCCTGAGCGCGCCAAAACCCGGAAACTTCAGAATTATTATTACTGCGGCGAGAATGTGCGCGCCCAGCCGGAGCATGTCGACGAGACGCTCGCCCGTTTCCGCTACGAGTTCCCCGGCGAGCACGTCTTCCATCTCAACATGTTTCCGTTGCGCAAGGCCTATACGCGACGCCTGCTGCACGAGGTGGGCTTCCAACGAGTGACGACTTACGGCGACTTCAAAGAGACCTATCGCGACGAAGAGCCGGACTTCTTCATCCATGTCGCCGAAAAGCGCTATGTCGAAGGAGGTCAGTAGGCATGAGCACACCATACCCCGCGGTGGTCGAGACCGCCCGCAGCTATTACAACAGCGATGATGCCGACAATTTCTACTTCCATGTCTGGGGTGGCGAGGACATTCATATCGGCATCTATGAGTCGCCGAAGGAGGTGATCGCCGATGCCAGCCAACGCACCGTGGAACGGATGGCAGCACTGGTACCGGGCCTGGGGCCCGGCAGTCGCGTGCTCGACATGGGCGCCGGCTACGGAGGTGCCGCCCGCTGGCTGACCAGCCGTTTCGGCTGCAAGGTGACGGCGCTCAACCTCAGCGAGAAGGAAAACGCTCGCCACCGGCACATGAACCGGGAAGCCGCACTCGATCACCTCATCGAGGTCGTGGACGGGAGCTTCGAATCCGTTCCCGGTCCCGATGGAGCCTTCGATCTGGTGTGGTCGCAGGATGCCATCCTACACAGTGAGCGACGGGATCAGGTCGTCGCCGAGGCTGCTCGGGTACTACGTCCGGGAGGTCACTTCGTCTTCACGGACCCGATGCAGGTCGACGACTGTCCCGAGGGCGTGCTCCGGCCGGTGCTCGAGCGTATCCATCTGGAGAGCTTGGGATCCATCGGCTTCTACCGCGACACGGCCGCCCGTGAGGGTCTGAAGGTCGCGGACGTGATCGAGATGACTGAGAACCTCGTGACCCATTATGACCGCGTCCGCGAAGAGCTCTCCAATGGTCGCGAAGCACTAGCCGGCAAGGTCTCGGATGCTTATATCGACCGAATGCTCCTGGGCTTGCGACATTGGGTGGACGCAGGCAAGGCCGGGCATCTGAGCTGGGGCATCCTGCACCTGACGAAGCAGTCCGACTGATCATTCTTCCCTGAACCCCGAATCCCAAACCCCGAACGGGCCGTCCGGCCGCCAACACCCGGCATTCCGTCGGACTGGACGTTTTCCCGGCCGGCACGGATCCGGCGGGCAGCAAGGACAAAGACCATGAACGAAAACGACGAATCGAGCTCGCGCGTAGAGAGACGGCCTTGGATTCAGTGGAATCCGCCGGTCTTCATCATCTCGGCGCTCCTCACCCTGGCCCTCGTGCTCTTCGCCGCACTCGCGACAGAGACCGCCGAGCCGTTCTTCAATGGGATCCAGGCTTGGATCATCGAATCTGCGGGCTGGTTCTATATCCTTGCAGTGGCCGGCTTTTTGGTCTTCGTCGTCGTTTTGGCATTATCCGGGCTGGGGCGGATCAAGCTCGGTCGCGAGCACTCGGAGCCGGATTACAGCTACGGCTCCTGGTTCGCCATGCTCTTCTCGGCCGGGATGGGGATCGGCCTCATGTTCTTCGGGGTTGCCGAGCCGGTGATGCATTTCGTCGCACCGCCGGTAGGGGAGCCGGAGGTCGCGGCAGCCGCGCGCCAAGCCATGCGCATCACCTTTTTCCACTGGGGTGTCCACGCTTGGGCCATCTACGCCGTGGTGGCCCTGTCGCTGGCCTATTTCGCCTTCCGTCATGACCTGCCGTTGACGATCCGCTCCTCGCTCTATCCGCTCATCGGCGAGCGCATCTATGGCCCGATCGGGCATGCCGTGGATATCTTCGCCGTGCTCGGCACCATCTTCGGCGTCGCGACTTCGCTCGGATTTGGCGTCATCCAGATCAACGCTGGGCTCAACTATCTGTTCGACGTCCCCACGACGATCGGCGTACAGGTCATGTTGATCGCTGTCATCACCGCCATTGCGACACTCTCGGTGGGCCTTGGACTGGATGCCGGCATCCGTCGGGTCTCCGTGCTGAACATGATCTTGGCGGGCGCCCTGCTCGCCTTCGTCCTCATCGCCGGTCCGACCGTCTTCCTGCTCCAGACGCTGGTCCAGAATACCGGGATGTATCTGTCGCGAATCTTCGAAATGACTTTCAACCTTTATGCCTACGAGCCGACCGACTGGATCGGTGGCTGGACGCTCTTCTACTGGGGCTGGTGGATCGCATGGGCGCCCTTCGTGGGCATGTTCATCGCGCGGGTCTCGCGCGGACGGACCATTCGCGAATTCGTACTCGGAGTCCTATTCGTGCCGGTCGGATTCACATTCATGTGGATGACCTTCTTCGGCGACACCGCCATCCATATGATCATGGTCCAAGGGATCGGAGGGTTGGCCGACGCCGTGGCAGCCGATACCTCGGTCGCCCTCTTCCAGTTCCTGGAGTATCTGCCCTTCTCGAACCTGACGGCCCTGGTCGCCACCCTACTGGTGGTCACCTTCTTCGTGACCTCCTCGGATTCGGGATCACTGGTCGTCGACATCCTGACCTCGGGCGGTGCGGAGGAATCGCCGCTCTGGCAGCGCATCTTCTGGGCGGTGGTCGAGGGTGTGGTCGCCGCCGCGTTGCTGATCGCCGGCGGGCTGGCCGCGCTGCAGACAGCCGCCATCGCCAGCGCGCTCCCATTTACGATCGTCATGATCCTGATGTGTTGGGGCCTGCTACGCGCCCTGCGCATCGACAGCATTAAGCACCTGAGTCTGCGCGAGGCCCGGGTGACGCCCGGCGGACCTCAGGCACCCGTCAACTGGCGCGGTCGTTTGCGGACATTGGTCCACCAACCAAGCCAAACGGAAACGGTGCGTTTCATCCAGGACGTCGTCAAACCCGCGCTCCACGAGGTCGGCGAGGAGCTGCGGAAGATCAGCCTGGATGCCGCCGTCGGTGAAGGCGAGGACGGTCGTGTCTGGGTGGAGGTGCGCCATGGCGCCGAGATCGACTTCTATTATTCGGTGCGACCGCGACCCTATGAGGCGCCCAGCTTCGTGATGCGCGACACCCGTGCCAGCCGGGCAAAGGCGCTTGAGTACTACCGCGCGGAGGTGCATCTCCGCGAAGGCGGGCAGGACTATGACGTCATGGGCTGGGGTCGACAGGACATCATCGGCGATGTGCTCGATCATTATGAGCGGCACATGCACTTCCTGCAGACAGTGCGCTGACAAAGCAGTCGATCATGAGCGACAGGGATGGCCGCTGCTCACCATCGACGTTGCGGATGACGCCTGCGCGATCCATGACTTGGTCTCGGCGATGTGCGAGTCCGGCTCGGCGAGCCCGGCAATCCGGACCTGATTCATGCTCGCCAGCCTAGCAGGGACCGATCACCTCGGATCCGACGGCCTGCGCGTGAAGCGGGACTGACGTGTCATAAGCCCCTCGATACGTTGGCGGATATCGCGCAGGCTCAGACGCCCGACCGGTTGGCGACTCGCGGCACGGGCGGCTTCGGCCGCGTCGACGCGCTCCTTGACGATACCGGCAAGCCGTTCGGCCAGCTCCGGGCGCGTCGCCAAGAGGGAGCGAACGCAGTCGAGATCGATCCGGATCAGGTTGACGTCGCTCTTGGCACGCAGCTCCAAGAAGGAGGGCTCGTCGGTCAGCATCGAGGTGATCCCGAAATGATGGCTGGGGCCCAGGATCTCGGTCACCTTGCGGGTTCGATCCGGCAGCGTGATGGCTGCCTCCACCAGACCCCCGACGATGACGTAGAAGGCATCGCTCGGCGCGCCTTCGGCCAGGATGATATGGCCGCTGTCGAAATGACAGTAGGCGCTCCTGGCAGCGACCTGCTCCAACTCGTCCTGCGTCAATTGACCTGCGATATCCATACCCTTGAGCGCAAGCAGGATGGTCGGCGGCTCGGCCTGAACCCTCTCGGCACGCCGCGTCCGCAGCTCATGGACCTCGGGGGCCAGGCTGATGCCGGCGCGCTGCAATGCCCAGTGGATCTCACGGAACAACTCCTCGCGGCCACGGAAGACCGCCGGATAGTTCTTCAGATGGATCCACACCATGTATTGGTAGGGAATGCTGGTGGCGTCCGCGAGCCGGACGATCGGGTTGGGAAATTTGAGGACATTCTCGCAACGCAAGGCCGCATCCAGGATCAGGGCCGTCGCAAAACGCGGGTCGACCTCGGCCGGGATCCGCACAAAATACCAGGGCGCGAAGAGATGCTGATCGTCGTGGAGATTCTTGAGCGGCTCACCGGCCATCTTCGAGTTCGGGACGACATGCGTTGCGTTGTCCCAGCCGCGTAACCGCGTCGCCCGCCAATTCAGATCGATCACCTGGCCGACCGTGCCGTCGCGAAGCTCGACCCAGTCTCCCAGCTTGAACGGGCGCTCGATCCCCAAGGCGATCCCGGAGAAGAGATCGCCGAGCGTGCGTTGCAACGCCAGACCCAGCACGGCCGCAGCCACGCCCGTCGAGAGCCAGATCCCGGCGAAGGAATAACCCCTCTGCCAAAAAAACAGCGCAAGCCCGATCAGCATGAGCACGCCATAGATCAAGCCGACGACCAGCTTCGGCACCCGCTCCGGCAGATCCTCGCCGGCCCGCCGAAGCAGGATCACCTCGATGAGCCGGGCGAGAAACCAACCTGCGACCAGATAGGAGACGACCAAGGTGGCCGTCTGGATGGCAACATCCAGCTCGGTGAGCTCGAGACCCCGGACAACGGTCAAAACAAGACTGCCGGCCACGAGCGCCAATAGGGGAAACAGGATCAGATCGGAGACAGCAAGCGTGATCGGGAGGCGTTTGGCGAGCCACCGGCCTTGGAAGAGCCGCGACCCCGCGCGCCAGAGTATGAAGACCAGGAACAACACCAGCAGGATGTGCCAGTAGAGGTGAGCGAGTCGTTCGAATAGGATCATCATCTCTTCGTGCAGGCTCGCCTTGCGGACTCGCCCCGATACGCCCCGGCCCGGGACGATCCTTCAGGCCTTCTTGCGGCGGCGGGGCTCCTTTGGTTGGGCCCGATAGACGAGGACCGGGATGTCCGAGTGGATGAGGACCTTCTGGGTCTCGCTCCCGAGCAGTAGGGATCGAATCCCGCCCGGACCGTGCGAGGCCATGAAGATCAGGTCGCAGTCACCCTCGACGGCGGTTTCGATGATCGCCTTGTAGGGATGGTTACTGACCGCGGCGACCGTCCGGCATTTCACACCCTGATCTTTGCAGACCTTCTTGATGAACCCCAGATACTCTTTGGCCCGCTTATCGGAGCCGTCACTCAGGTGATGCAGTGCAGAGGGATCCATCAGATCGCCCTCGTTTTCGATCGAGACCTTGGGCTTGACATAGATGGCGGTGACCTGTGCCCCCGCCGATTTGGCGAAGGAAACGGCGCGCCGAGCGCTCTCGCGAGAAAGCTCGGATCCATCGGTCGGCACGAGGACATGCTTGAACATGGCGACTCCCAGCGGGGTCGACCAGGCGCCGTTGACGCAAGCCTCGCACGCTGGACGCGCCAGCGAGCGTCGGCACGGATTGGCGACCCCTTGCCGGGCATAGTGGCCCATCGGGGCCTCTCGAACAAGCCGTTGCGGAGGCTGAATGCGACGATTGAAAAAATGGGCCTTGATCAGAGTCCCGTCCAGCGGCTGACGAAGGGTGCGTAGTCAGGCCATCCTGGCCTGACAGAGTCAGGGCTGGAAGCCCTGACTACGCAGTCGCCCGCCCATCTGGTCGGAGTTATGAGCAATGCCAAAAAATGTACTGTGGCCGTCGGCAGCATTCTGTAATATTTCTGTCACAAAGTTGGCTCCATCCGAGCCACGAACACCTGCAACCTCGGCTGCGCTGACCCAGACGTTCTATCCCGTGCCAGCCATCGGGCAGAGATTGCCTTCGTCAGGCGGTTTGATCCTGTCTTCTTCCAACCCCTAGTCCAGCTTCCCGGGCCACCGGAGGCGGGTTTGCCCAACCAAGCGGGCAACTGGAGGGGGTTCCCTGACCGCGCACCCAGGGCATATTTGCCATGAACCTCTCGCTGATGAAACAAAGGAAGCTGATGGGTGATCTCTGGGGAGGCTTTGCCGCCATGCTGGTGGCCCTGCCCTCTGCGATCGCCTTCGGCGTCACCATCTTTGCCGCCATTGGCCCAGCCCATGCGGGACTTGGTGCACTGGCGGGTATCCTCGGCACGGTCGCGCTCGGCGTGGTGGCACCGGCCTTCGGAGGGACCAATCGTCTGATCACCGCGCCCTGTGCGCCCGCGGCCGCGGTGCTTGCAGCCTTTGCCATCCATCTCGTGCAACAGGGCACCAACCCCTCCATCATCATCCTGATGCTGACGGTGCTCGGCCTGCTCACGGGCATGATCCAGATCCTGCTCGGCACGGTGGGCATCGGGAAGCTCATTCGGTATATCCCTTATCCCGTCGTGAGTGGCTATCTCAGCGGCGTTGGCCTGATCATCATCGGCAGCCAGATCCCGAAGTTGCTGGGCTTGTCCGGCGGGACCCCCTGGTGGCAGGCGCTGCTCTCGACAGATCAATGGCAATGGCAGGGAATCCTCGTCGGCCTGGTGACAGCGATGGTGATGCTGTTGGCCCCCAGGGCGACCAAGCTTCTCCCCGCGGTCATCCTGGGTTTGATCGCGGGAATCGCCACCTATTTCGGACTGGCGCTGCTGGACCGCACGCTGCTGGTGATCGCCGGCAATAGCCTGATCATTGGGCCCCTGGCAGGCGACGCATCGGGCGTCGTGGAGGCCGTCGTGGGACGCTGGCAGGACCTCGGCGAGCTGAAGCTCGGCGAGATTGCGCATCTACTGGTGCCCGCTCTGACCCTGGCTGTGCTGCTGTCCATCGACACCCTCAAGAGCTGCGTGGTTCTGGATGCGATTACCCGGAGCCGCCATGACTCGGACCGGGAGCTCAAGGCCCAGGGGCTCGGCAATATCGCCTCCGCATGCATCGGCGGGATGCCAGGCGCAGGTCAGATGGGCGCCACCATGGTGAACTATTCAAGCGGTGGGCAGACGCGGGCCTCGGGCATCTTCGAAGGACTGTTCGCGCTCGTCGCCTTCCTTCTGCTGAGTCCCTTCATCGCCTGGATCCCGGTCGCATCACTTGCCGGCATCCTGATCGTCGTTGGCATCCGGATGATCGACTGGCACAGCCTGCACCTGCTCAAGTCACCCTGGACGCGATTTGATTTCGCGGTCATTGCTGCGGTGGTCGCCACCGCGATCGGCTTCAGCCTGATCGCCGCATCCGGTATCGGGATCGCCCTGGCCATGATCCTCTTCATCCGCGAGCAGCTCTCCAGCACCGTCATCCGTCGCAAGGGCTATGGAGGCAGCCGGTTCTCCAAACAGAGACGCTCCCGCTCGGAGATGAAGATCCTGGAGCAACAGGGTGACCGGACGGTCATCCTGGAGTTGCAGGGGAGCCTGTTCTTCGGCACCAAGGACCAGCTCTACAGCGCCCTGGAGCCTGAGTTGAGCAAGTGCACCTATTTCATCCTCGACATGCGTAGGGTGCAGGCCGTCGACGTGTCCGCAGCCCACATCCTGGCCCAGATCCGTGACACCGTCATGGAGCGGCAGGCATTTCTGATCTTCACCGGGCTACCCCAGAGTCTCCCGAACGGACTCAACGTCGCCGACTACTTCGACCAGATGGAGATCACGACCTTCACCTCGCAGGTCAAGGTCTTCCCCGACATGGATGACGCCCTGGAATGGGTCGAGGATCAGATTCTCGGCAAGGACTCGCTGGAGCAGGCAGACGAAACCCCGCTCGAGCTACATGACATGGAGCTGTTCAAGGAGCGCAAGGAGGAGACCCTGACCGACCTGGAGACCTGTCTGGAGCAACGCGCGTACAAGGCCGGGGAGCGAATCTTCGCGGTTGGGGATGAGGGTGATGAGCTGTTCCTCATCCGTCGGGGATCCGTGCGCATCGTCCTGCCCGTGGAGGGCACGACGGGTCACCATCTGGTGAGCTACGGGCGTGGCGGCTTCTTCGGCGGCATGTCTTTTCTCGACCATCAACCCAGGGCGACGGACGCAGTGGCCTTCACCGATGTGGACCTCTTCGTGCTCAAACGCAGCCAATTCGACACCTTGACCGAAGAGCACAAGCGGCTCGCGGTCAATCTGCTGGAGGCAATTGCCGGGGTGCTCGCCACCCGGTTGCGTTACAGCCATATGGAGATGGCCAGCTTGAGGAACTGATTAGACGTTGATGATTTGCCGTCCCCGGCAAACATCAGCACGCGAGTCGAAAGCGCGGTTTAGTGTTGGCAGCGGGGACAGTAGAAGCTCGAGCGCTGGCCAATGCGGCGCTGGCGCAAGGGTGCGGCGCAGCTGACACAGGGCTCGCCGGTGCGGCCGTAGACGCGCAACGACTGGGCAAAATAGCCGGGGTTGCCGTCCTCCTGGACGAAGTCACGCAGGGTCGTCCCGCCTTGGGTGATGGAGGCTTGGAGCACAGACCGGACGACTTCCGAGAGTCGCCTGTATCGTGCCAGGCCAATCCTGTGGCAGGCGCGGGCGGGGTGGATGCCGGCGAGGAACAGCGACTCGTTGGCATAGATGTTACCGATCCCAACCACCACCGAGGCATCCATCAGGAAGACCTTGACTGCGGTCCGTCGCTGCTGAGCAAGACGATACAGATGATCACCGTCGAATGCCGGTCCCAGGGGTTCCGGCCCAAGCGCACGCAGGAGCGGATGTCGTGTCTCGGCGGTCTCGGGCGGATCCTCGGTCCAAAGGAAGAGACCGAATCGGCGTGGGTCGTGGAACCGAAGGCAGCGCTGATCGGCCAGCACAAGGTCGAGATGGTCGTGCTTCTTGGGCGGGCTGTCGGGGGCGACGATCCGCAGACTTCCGGACATCCCAAGGTGGATGATGAGGCTGCCGCAATCGAGCCCCACCAACAGATACTTGCTGCGCCTAGACAGGGAACGGACGGTCTGGCCGGCGACCCGATCCGCGGTCTCCATCGGAACAGGCTGACGCAGCCGTGGGTCGCGAACGACCAGTCGATCGATGCGCCGGCCTTCCAGGTACGGACGGATGCCGCGGAGTGTGGTCTCGACCTCGGGTAGCTCGGGCATCAGGGTTGGTCGGGGTCCGGGGCGAAGGGGTCGAGGCCAAAGCCCGCGGGCGGGTCGCGGTGCAGCTCCCCACCGAAGCCGCCCGACTCCGGGGCTGTCTCCCGAGCGCTTTCGCGCGGACGCAGGCGGACTTCGGGGGG
>RRYU01000152.1_pt1 | contig 38757 bp, 30 predicted proteins | sample 2162651 | NCBI WGS metagenome assembly RRYU01 (sample SAMN10267283, study PRJNA491782) | microbial mat metagenome | isolation source: biomat in the production well | place: Japan: Minami-Kanto gas field, natural gas well KTG3 | collected 2017-06
AACGCAGAAAGGCTACATATTCAGCCACTTGCAGAAGTTCGGCTTCGCTCAAGGTATTCAGGGCATGAACGACATGTTCTTTAACCGATGTGATAGACATCATGGGCCTCCTGTGAACGACTTGAGATGGTGCTGGTGCATACCTGGTATTGTACTACAACCTCATTGCAACAGCTTGCATGCTGCGGCCACAACCTGTGCAACAGTTATGCTGGCCATACATTCTGGCGGATCGGTCTGGCGGGGGCAGGCGTGAAAGATACCACAGGGACTACACCACAGCCCTGTGCGCAATACGACATGGCGGGCCGGGTCGCCCCAGGGGCCAAAGCGGCCAGCATCGCCGGGGCCAAAGAGGTGCAGGCTGGGCGTGCCCTGGCTGACTGCAATATGCAGCGGTCCGCTATCCACACCTAGCACCAGGCTGGCCTGTTTCAACAGAGCTGCCAGCTGACCTACACTGGTAGCGCCAGCCAGCATTGGTACTGGTTGCTGCATCTGGCTGGCTAACGCATGCACCAGGGCTTCTTCGCCCGGGCCACCGGTCAACACCAGCCGTATATGTGGAACACTGGCCAGCGTATTAGCCACGGCTGCCCAGTACGCCACCGGCCACTGTTTGGCTGCGCCACCTGTGCCAGGATGAATCACGACCAGTCGATGATCAGGGCCGATACTTTGTCCATCCAGCCATGCTCTGGCCCAGATCTGATCTGCGGCAGATGGCGCAAAGTACAACGCTGGCTGCTGGTCGTCTGATTTCCAGGCTGTATTTCCAAGCGCAGCCACCAGTTTTAAGGCCTGCGCCGTCACATGCTCCGCCGGGTTCCAGGGCAGAGCATGGCTCAAGAAAGGCCGACACTCTGGCGCGGCATAGCCGACACGCGAGGGAATGCCTGCCAGCAACGCCAGAGCTGCCCCCCACCAGTGATCGTCGCGCAGCAGCAGGGCCGCATCAAAGTGCCCCGCCCGCATCAGTGTGGCATAGTAGAATAGCAACCCATACGGCTGAATCACTGTCCGCAGCGATAGGAGAACGTTTCGTCTGGGCGGAGCTATGCGTTGTTGCCGGTCAAATCCAGGAAATGGCAGCGTTACCAGCGCATCGACAGCCGGATGATCTGCCAGCATAAAAGCCGACCATGGGCCAATCAGGGCGACAATAGTGGCCTGGGGAAACTGTTGGCGTACCTGAGCTAGTGCCGGAGTAGCCAGCAGCACATCGCCCAGATGATCTGGTTTGATCAGCAGAATACGGTGGGGAGGAAAAACCGGAGTGTGCCGTATAAGCAGCATGCGCCCGATCCATGCCAGCAGATAGAGCAGCAAGCGCCGTATAGCGTGTATCCAATGACTCTGGACGTCCATACTTTTCGTGGGGATATGTATCTACCTCTGCTACCTCTGGAACCAATGCCTTTCAATGAACAGGCGTTACGCGGCCCTGGTGCGAAATGGCATTGCTAAGCGCTCATCTGCACTGAAAGCACCCTAGTATGCGCCACGACCCGATAGCAGAGCCGGGATGGTTAAGATCAAAATATGCAGATCCAGCCAGATCGAATGGTTACGAATATAGTGCATATCCAGGCGTACACGGTCTTCATACGACAGATCACTGCGGCCACGTATCTGCCATAACCCGGTCAGGCCGGGTTTGACTGTTGCCAGGTTATGCTGCCACTTACCAAACTTGCCCAATTCCTCGGCAGTGATCATGCGTGGGCCAATCAGGCTCATCTGCCCCATCAGCACATTCAATAATTGGGGCAGTTCATCGATACTATAGCGCCGTAAGAACTGACCAACAGGCGTCACACGCGGATCATGCTTAAGTTTACCTTCGCGCCCCAATTCCGCATGTTGTTGCGGAGTAAGGAGATCATTGCCCTGTGCATACATAGTGCGAAACTTGAATGCATCGAAGTGACGCTTGCCCTGACCAACCACACGACGACGATAAAAAATTGGCCCGGGTGAGTCGTGTTTGATCAAGACAGCAATCACCAGAAATATGGGTGACAGACACACCAGCGCCACCCCGGCGATCAGATAGTCAAGCACTGTTTTCAGCAGATAGTGTACCCCAATAATGCGCGTCTTATTCAAGACAATCAGGGGAACATAGCCCTCTTCACGCACGCGCACACCAGTGGTAAGTAACTCAAACAGCCCCGATGCCAGCCGCACTTCAACCTTGTTTAATGCATCAAGCGCACTATAAATGCCGAGCAATCGCTCGCGGGTGATTGCGGTATTGGCAATAATCACCGTATCGATAGAAAGAGACTGAACCAGTGATGCAAACGCAGATGAGCGCCCGACAACAGGAATATTGGGCAATGGTTCACTCCCCACGGGGAGATAATCATCGACAAAACCCAGAATATATGCACCAGACGAGGGCGCTTCCAGCAGTTGCTGCGTCACCGCCAATCCTTCAGGATTAGCCCCGATGATCAAGGTACGTTCCAGGAAATGCCCGACGCGGCGCTGATAGTAGATAAAGCGCCGTAGCAAAAAACGCGCTGTGATACCAAACATGACAATCAAACACCAGGACATTAAGGTCCAGGCGCGTGCAACCATAAAATTGGTGTCGATGAAGTTGATAAACATCACGATGACAACGCCAACTGTTGCCGCATTGAAAAGACGCGCATATTCAGTGGTACCACCGAGAAGATTGGTACGATTATAGAGGCCATACACCGAATAGAGTACCAGATGAGCCGGGACTAACAGCAATACCAGGCTGATATAGAGTGCAGGATTTTCATACCCATAGGGACTGAAGATCCACCAGCCTGATTTAAAACGCACAATATAAGATATGACCAGGCTGAATACAACAACCAGTGTATCAATGATCAGAAGAGAGCCTATCAGGTAGCGTTCTTCGTGCTGGCGTGTGCCAGGACGCGCAGAAGATGTTGCTACTATATTCTCTGTCGTACTCATTGACATGTTTGATCCTTACAAAAGAACAACATCACGCGCAGCAATTTCTATGCCAACGGGCAATAACAAAACAGCTTGACTCAGAGTATGCTATACCAGTGTAGGTGAGTCTATTGAACGATAAATGAAGGCTATAGAAAAGTATATAACAGTTTCGTCAATTGTCGATGGAATCGCAGGAATACAGACGCAGAGGCCAGTTTCGACCGGAGATAAAATGATCGCGCACAGCAATCAGCGTACAATGGGTGGTAGCCCAGGATGCAAAACTATCGCCCAGCAGCATTGTGATGCCAGCTTCTTCGACAAACCAGGTTTGCCGATTGGCTTGTAATACGGTGTCCAGGTCAATATGATATTCATCCTGCAGATTGCCAAGGGGTTGGGCGGCATTGCCAAGGTAGTAGGTAGCAAGCGGGGGCAGCGTTGAAAAGATCACATCCCCCGGCGAATATTGATCATGAAAGAGCATAGCGATACTCTTCCAGTTTGCACGATCACCATGCCTGTAGACATAATACAGCGTATTATTGACCAGAGCCGCAAGCATAAGCGGCAATACAATGCCGATTCCCCATAACAATAGCGACCTGCTCCACTCGGGCGGTATGCCAGGAATATACCAGTGGTTTCGGCCCAGCCATCGCCAGTTTAGCAGGAGAAAAGGCATCAGGACAAGCAAGGCCAGCATTAACACAATTAAACCATAATAAAAGTGGGGCATATAGTGGCGCACATCGGTCAGGGTGTAGTCTTGCAGGGATACCAGCAGAATCAGGATCGCACACGTTATCAGCGGGGCAATTGTGCCAGTGCGGGCACGCTCAAACAGGTTCCAGACCCCGATAGCCGCCAGAATGATCCAGCATGGTAGAATCATCAGGGCATAGTGTGTAGTGGTACGGACAAACGGCGCGAGGATCATCAAGCAGATCAGGGGCACGGTTGCGCCCAGGCTCAGGAATAGCCCGATTCGATCACGGCGGCGTATCTGACATATACTGCCATAGATCGCCAGGCAAACAACTGGCACGGTGACATGATGTATCGCCCCAGTGAGTAACCAGCGGGGCTGCCAGTCCGGTTGACCAACAAATTTTGACTGCAAGGCTCCCAGTATCGACTGACTTGTATCAGGGGTTGCGAGCAGGTTCAGGCCTAGATACATGCCAACCAGCAGCAGAAGCAGGATAGCAGGCAGCAGCAGATGTTGCACACGCAGACCTGGTGGTTTGCCGAATGGCAGTATGTATAACAGGATTACATAGCTCAGTGCAACTGGGATGAAAAACAGGGCGAACAGACGTTCTTGAAAGGCCAGGCCCAGACACACCAGCGCTGGCAGCAGATAGAGCCAGAAGCGTTTTTGTTCCAGACCACAGCCAAACAAGAAAAAGGCCAGCATATAAAACAACATCAGGGCGGTATAGTACCGGGCATTTTGCGAGAAATAGATATGCCAGGGCGCAATTGCCAGCAATCCGGCGCTGGTCAGGCCAATCACCGGGCCATAGAGTTTGCGCACTGGCAGATAGAGTAGAGGGATTGAGATACTGCCGATCAAGGCCGGAACAAGCCGGGCACTCCACTCGCTGACGCCGAAGCGAGACATGGTGGCTGCAATCAGTATGGTTGAGGGTGACATTTTTAAGAGAGCAGCTGGGAAACCCTGTTGCAGGATTTCATTGGCATTGCGCAGGGTAAACATCTCGTCAATCCAGAAGCTCCATGCGCCAAGTCCGGTCAGACGTAGCACCAGTGCGAAAAGCACAATACTGGCAAGCAGGACAGAATGGCCTATCTCTGATGGCGACAGGGCGCCGGGAGCTTCTGGTTCAGTCATAGGGAAATAATTGCTAACCTTACTTGAGCACCAGCGGCAGATATAGCTCTTTTATTATAGGCGGTGGGTCGGTTGTGGGATCCGTCGGGTTCGTCGTCGGTTCCGTCGTCGGATTGGCAGTTGGTTCCGTTGTCGGGTTCGTCGGTTCCGTCGTCGGATTGGCAGTTGGTTCCAGGCGAGACGGTATTGGCCCCGGATCAGGCAAGATACCACAGATCGTATCTGCCCATGAATCCGCCATAAGCGACAGACCCGCGATATTGGGATGCAACCTGTCAGCATCCATAAGTTCGCTGCCGTTTGCGCCAAAGACCTGATCTGCAAAAAGGGCGAAGAAGTCCGGGCCTTCGCGTGTATTTACGCCCTGGTCATTGATAAGATCGGCAACCAGGTCATTATACTCACTGATGCGTGTATTAGCGGTTACGCTATTATAGCGAGGCGGCAGGCGCGGCAGCCAGATATTCAGTGTAGAACGGGCACTCTGCAAGTCGTCTATGATCGCATCCATATTGCTGCGCCAGTCTTCCGGTGACACTCCCTCGTTTGCATCGTTGGTGCCGAGCTGGATGAGTGTATAGTCTGCGTCAAGTTTGTCGATATGATCCTTGTATTGGGCAAGACGACTGTTTACATCGGCAGTGGTAATGCCGCTAATGCCATCGTTTAGAATAAAGACCGGCAGCGGGCGGGCTTTGCAGGTACGTAGATCATCGTTCAGGTCAACCTGATAGCCGACAAAAAAATTAGTTGGCTCGCTCGCGCTCGGTTGCAATAGCTTGTTATCATACTGCGGAAAGTTGCGACAGTCAGTACTACGCTCATTCTGGGTCAGATCCGCACGACAGTTGTCAACGGGATAACGTGTGCTATTGGAGTCAATTGTGTAGCCCCACTTGCCAGCCGTGATCGAATCGCCAATAGTGACAATAATATGTCCATATCCCAGCGGATCAATCGTATCATCCGCAGTCTGGTTAAGCGGTTGCTGCTGGCTATCCAGGATATAGGCATCGAGAATATACTCGCCGTAGGTCGGCAACGTGAAGGTCTGTTCATACGGTGCGGCAAGGTCATTCTGGACTGCGACAGGAAAACTACTATCAGCAGTTTCTTTAAAATGCAGCACAAACTGAACCCCGGCCCCAGCAGGCGCATCTTGCAGTGTTGCAACTGCAGTCACCTGATTAGAAGACTGTATATAGGGAATCTTAAATAGATCAAGCGTGGTTTTCTGATCATCAGATGATATCGCCAGATAACTTAGATTGGCATCAATCCACAACTGACCGTTGTCCAGATTGAGCAACTGGCTACCCTGCTTGAGATCCAGCCCCAGAGTTGGTTCACCGGCCTGAGGAATGAACTCAAAGCTATTTTCTGCCTGATGTATATTCGTGACAACGGGATGCAGATATTGCAGGGTTAATTCCTGCTGATTTGCATCCCAGCTTGCCAGGTAGTCTTTGCCAGCGATCAAACGATCTTCGCCACGACGCAGATTGAAATCCGGATTAGACCAGTTAGAGATAATAAAGCGCGGATTGCGCAGCAGCAGACCATCGGGCAGTTCCAGGCGCAGGGACTGTTCCGGCATGGCCCGGGCCAATAAGGCACTGCTGCGCGGATCATATACGGGTGTAGCCAGCATACTTGAGCTACCTGCCTGGCGTGTCTGGGCATTGGGCAGCAGCAAAGGTTCATCGCCCTGGCGTAGATCAGCCTGAAGCTCACCACTCCAGGCATCCAGATAGAGCATGTATTCCTGGAAAAAACCGCCACTCGCTGCAGTGCGACGTGAACCGGCCTGCAGTGTTGCGCCAGTTATCGATTGTGGGTTCAGACGAAGGCTGGTACGTAGGGGCATATCGCTTTGGGTTGCAACAGCGATCTGTCCGCCAGCCCAGATCGTATAAGTCAGGTTAAAAGATTGGTCAGGTGTACCAGCCTGGCCGACCCAGGTTATCTGAGCGCGCACCGGTGAAGCATGTTCCAGCGTCAGTGTGCCGCTTAGCGGCGGTTCTGTTGCATTGGGGCGATGTTCTAAAAGATGGGCATCGGTGGCTACCAGGTTGTTGCGACGCAACTCATCGCGCTGAAGATCATACCAGGCCATAATGCCAGAGGCATCCAGGTGTAATTCAAAGCGATGAGGTGAGGTAATAACCAGTTTTTGCCCCGTCTCTTCAACAAAAGCAATCGTCAGGCCAGGCGGTGGTGGCACATCGGCAGCCGGGGCTAGATGATAGGTCATGATGATCACACTACCAACAGAAAGCGTTGCGATACAGAAACGCCAGATAATCCAGCGAAACCTAGACAACAGGGCTAGCATCGATCGATGCAACTGCATGGGTTAGATACTCCTGACTAGTACTGTTTGCGGGAAGGTTGTGTCGAGTGTACAAACGAGAGAAAGCGAGGATGTGTAAACGCGAACGCTTCACGTCGGCGCATCCTCGCCTCACAGGATGGAATGGACTTCCAGGAAACTGTACCAGACGCGTGATCTTTCATATGTACACGAGGTATGCGGTGGCATGCCAACCAGACGTTTGATCGACCAACAGACCTGTGTCGCCTCCGGCAGGGTAGAATTTTATATTCTTGCTTCCACCCTGGCAGAGACAGATTCCAACCACTGGACGGGCGACTGCGTACCTCATGTCATGGTATGTACAGACCTGCCAGAGGCGATATCAGCCCGGAGGATAGACAACCGCGTACCTCGTCTTATTTACAGGAGTTACGCGGTCGTCCAGGCACAGGCTGTGATTCGCCTCCGGCAGGGCGGAAGAAGATCATCTTTTTTCCAGCATGTTTCGCCTCCGGCGAAACATGCTGGAAAAAAGACATACAATTCCACGCTGCCGCAGGCGAAACAGGTCTGTCGTTCGGTCAAACGTCTGGTTTGAAGATCGACCGCGTACCGCGTGTTATTTACTGATCAACGGTAGATAGATCATAGTAACCTCATCCTGTTCATCCTCTACATCAACTGGCGCAGTATCCGTAGCTGTGCGAGTTGTGCCACGTGGATCAGTACCCGTTACAGTAGATAGCCCCTGCGAGTCGGCAGTGAGAGTCGTGCTACAGGTGAATTCCTCCAGAGTAGCTCCAGCAGCAAGCGTTGTGGCGGGTAGGGTCGGCTCACAGTTATCAGCGACGGACAGGCTGGTTAGCGGAACGTTGCCGGTGTTCTTAACAGTATAGGTATAGGTGACCGTATCGCCTGCGGCGATAACAGCAGGCGCTACCGTGCGCGTCAACGTCAGACTAGATGTGATGATCGAGAACGTACTGGTAACAGCGGAACTCTGGAACAGCGGGTTGGCACTGGCACGGGCAACACCCTCAATTGTAGCTGGATTGGTAATAGTTGTAGCGGCTGTGAAGGTACACGTCACATCTTGTGCAGCATTTGCAGCCAGCGTGATATCTGAAGGTGTGATTGTATCACAGGTAGAATTGGTTACATCAATCCCTGTCAATGGTTCTGAACGAAGATTCCGTACTGTATATGTAGTAGTGACACTCTCGCCCACATAGAAATATTGATCGTCAGGCAGAGTAGAAGCAACATCAATATCAAGCCCTGGTAGGGTTGTGCAATAGTTCGCTTCACTAGAACGGCTACCCAGATACAGATTTTGCACCTCGTCCGCAGACAGAGCGACATCATACAGGGCAATTTCGTCCAGCAGGCCAGTGTAGTAGAAGCTACCAAAATCCAGCCAGCCGATCGTAACTGGTGCTGTTGTCATGCTGAAGTCAGTATCAAAAGTGGCGGTTTCGGATACAACATTGGTTGCGCCATCGACATAGAGATAGACGGTTGATGTGGCTCCATCATAGACGCCAGTAATAAAGTGCCATGCGCCATCGTTAATCTGTGGTGTAGTAAGATTACCGTTATTGTCGCGCCGGCCGAGGCGAATATCGCCTGTATCAAGGTTGCTATTGCCATCACGCAATTGGAAGTAAGCACTTCCATCTATATCTTCGCGACAGCCGATCCACCAGCGTTTGTTGCTATCAGGATCGTCTCGTCCGATCATACCATCTCTTTCATCAATCCCACTACATGTTTCACCTGGCTGGCCCTGCATCCAGAAGGCAATCGAAAACGAATCGTTTGCAGCCCAGTCAAATAGATTATCGGCTGGCTCAACAATGGTAATGCCAGTGTTAGTGACAGTGCTGGTGACATTGAAGCTCTGGGCAGCGTTGATCTTGCCCGTTGCTTCTGGAATTGGGCATTTACCGTCAGGACAGGCTGTGGCATTGTTGGTGCCAACATAATCCAGATATGGCGGACGTGTATCGGTAGTTGTCTCATCCAGTTGCCAGTAGGCGACTGGTGCGGGTGTTACCGGGCAGGTGGCCCCGTTTACAGCGGCGACCGGGACACTGCGCGACAGAGCAAACATAATCCCCAATGCAACGAACACTAACATGGCCGGGACTATCGTCACTAACATGTGTCGTGATTGCATACGTTTTCTCCTCATTAAGCAAATGGTTCCTGGTTCTGAGATACCTCTACTTCATCACGTTTCATCCACAACCGGGCGTCTGGCGTACTACCAGCCGTTGGTTGCCCCCATGTCTGATTGTCGCTATCAGGGTTTGTTGTGATATTAGCCAGCCTCCTTTTTCTTACAAAAGCCAGCAGCCAGGGTAGAAGATGCACAAAACACAGCACAATCGCCACAAAGGCCAACTCTGTGGCAAGCGTGAGTTGTTCAAATGCTTCTGGGAAACCCTGTGACCAGCGCAGGCCGTGAAATAGTTCTAGCGGTGGTTCAAAGCGCTGGCTCGTCAGGGGCCAGAAGAGCATGACACCACGTCCGCGCGTAAAGAAATCCATGGCGATGTGCAGACTATAACAAATCAGGGTCAAGCAAAACCAGCGTATGAAGCCGGTGCGGCGTATCAGCCAGATGCCTGTGCCAACGCCAAGGGCGACGAGCAAGGCAAAGCCCAGGCTATGGCTGATGTTATTATGAAACTGTTTGAGGTTGCCAAGCAAGATACCAGGAACGGCATCAAGGTCAGGCAGCATGGATAGGCCGGCTGTGATGATGACCAGGCGCGGGATAAGGTGGAACAACCGCTGGTTCTGCGTAGTAAAGTGAGTGCGGCTGGCGTGATAGATAGCATAGCCCATAGCCAGGTGTGCGATTGGAGATGGCATGGAACCCTCGTTTAAAGCCAATATGTGTCACATACACCAGGTCCACGGTCGCGCGGAGGCACAGGAACGATTGAAACGGTAACGTCTCGTACATAGCGTTCTGGTAGGCGATACGCCCTCACCCCGTTTTCTCTCACGGGTAGGTTTTTCCGTAGGGACGCGCTTCTGCGCGTCCGCAGGGCGTCCTGATGCGGAGAACGTCCCCACGGACAGGCTTCTGCCTGTCCCTACGGATGGCGTTCCAACCCCATCCATCGAAAAAACTACCCCTGTGAGACCCCAGTTTCCCCCCTCTCCCTCAGGGAGAGGGAGGAACCCCGCCCTTTGCAGGGGCGGGGGTTGGGGGGTGATTCAAGCGACCGCATAACTCCTGTCACGGTCTTATCCAGATTGAGCTTCCAGGATCAATACCCAATCCTGGCTGTCGGGCGCACTGACCGACCGAGGTGCGCCGCCAGGTATCTCGGCGAGTGGCTGGGATGTGCCGTCGCGTGGGTTCAGCCAGCGCGCCGCATAGGTGGCCGTATCCGCCACCAGATCCAGCGTCAGTGATCCGCCCTGAGGCAGGTAGGCCAGATAGGCACTACCGGTTTGTGCGAATAGATAGCCTGTGCCTGATTGGATCAGATCATTGCGCGGCTGCATGTCCCAGAAGGGCAGTCGGGCGACGGTTGCACGCGCCAGCCCCAGGTCTGCAAAGTGGGCTGCGTAGGCGGGGTAGCCCTCGTCGTCCAGCGTGGTGAAGAGTTCATAGTTACCACCACCCAGGTAGACCGACCAGGCGATATGGCGCGCCAGTGCCCGATCTTCCACTCTGGGTTGACCGATTTCATCGAACGAGATCGGGATAATGCGGCCACCCTCGGCTACCCGCGTGCGCCATGCAATCGCAGTCTCGTTCTGGGGTTCTTTCTTCGTTTGCAGGCTCGTCAGGTCGATATTTGGATCACCGATAAATGGCTCCCAGAGCTGCGGATTATCAGTCGGATGCACCGTAATGGGATGATCATACGGATCAAGCGCACGCAACTGTGCCGCGAAGGCTTTAATCTCTTCAGGAGAATAGTTTTCGTTAAATTCCTCGGAGATATTCCAGTAGATTCCATTATGATGAGCAAAGCGTGCCACCATCTCGCGGTAGTAGAGTGAGCGGTCGAAGTCAGTCCAGCCTGAATCATCTTCCAGAACGATCTGGATCACAATGCCGCGTTCCTGGGCGGCGCTGAAGAAGACTTCCCACTCGGCCAGTTTTGCGTTGTCAAAACGGGTCGTATCGCGCTTTGCCTCGGCGGGGTTTGAACCAACCCACGGCCAGACATTCTTGCCATCTCCGTCGATATTGTGCGGCATCACATAAATCGAATTAATATTCCGCTCGGCCAGGAAGTCCAGGGCCGCAACTTTAGACGGCAGGCCGACTGTGCGACCGGGAGCCAGGAAGTCTTCCGGTTCATCGGCCCCGCCCTTGAGCCAGAAGGGGCCGTCGGCAAACTTGAGATAATACATCCCAACATGCTGCAAACGACCAACACAGCGGAACACGGGCAGTCCAGCCGGGTCAGCCGGTGGACAATTGGCTGGCGGTGTAACCGTCAGGCTGCCGGTATAATCCGCGAGGCTTGGGACAGTGCTGGTAGTTTGGAAAGACCATACCCCATCGGTGTCAGGTGTAAAGCGCACACTCCAGCGGTTACCATTCAGATCCCCTGTGCCATCGCCATCATAGAAAGCCGGTACAGCATATGTTTGACCAGCAGGACCAGTGAAGGTGACAGTAACGGGAATGCTAAAGGGATTAAACTCGGCACTCAACCCAACCGAGTCGGGGCCGTTCAACGGAATGTTGATCGACGACCAGCGTGTGACTGTAGCGACAGCGCCCAACTCTTTACCGGTGGCTACCGGCGCCGGTTCAACTGCTTCAGACGTACTACTGCCCGGAGTTGGCCTAACCGTAAAACCCACCGCAGGGGCGGTAGTTGCCTGGCTCTGACCAGCGCCATTGAGGGCAACCGTTTCAGTTGCTGGACTACTTTGCGACGAACACATTGCCAGGAACAAACAACCAGTACCAATCAATACCATGCGGTACATATGGGTCATCAAGGTTGTGCGATTCTGGATTGACTGTTGGATTAGTTTCATATGCGATCCTCGAATGATTAAGCTCCTTCCTTTGTTGTTTGATATTTAGCCAGACCTGACCACCATGCGCGAGTACGACTCCCCCGGAGAGCAAAAAGTATGCCACCGATAATGCCATGCGACAGAACCATCAGAAAGGCTATCCAGGATAACGCAATCGCATCCTGGGCAGCCACACCCAGGCCACCGAGCAGGAAGACATAGATGCCCTCGCGCAGGCCGATACCATTGATGGATACGGGCACCAGCAGGATGATCAGGGAGAGGGGGATAACGATGCAGTAGAGAAAAAACGAAACATCCAGGCCCAGAGATAAAGAAATAAAATAGTAATGGAGTACAACATTCACTTGCAACAGCATCGAAAGCAGAAAAGCGCCAAGCAGGGCAGCTTTTTTATCTTTCAACATATCAAATGCTGCAAAGACTTTCTGGATTTTATCACTGATTTTGCCAAGCCGCCATGCCCGCAAAATTTGATTGATACGTACTGCCAGGGTGCTATTAAAAACCAGCAATAAGGCAATGCCACACCCCACAAAAGCCGCCACCACCAGCCAGACAAAGCTAGAGACATCGGCATGCAGCCAGAGACCGGCCAGCAGTGCCAGCAGCGCCAGCGCAGCCAACGCGAATGTACCAATCAGGCGATCCATAAAGACGGCAATCACCGAACGGGCGGTTTCTTTGCTATAGGCGGCTGTATCATAGATGCGAACCGCATCGCCCCCAACGGTTGTAGGGAGGAAATTACTAAAAAACTGCCCAACAAAGAGTGAGCCGATTAACATGCGCAGCGGTATGGTGATGCCCTGGGCCTGGAGCAATACCTGCCAGCGATAACTGGTAATCAGCTTGCCCACAAAGAGCAGCACAAAGGCCAGCAAGAGCCAGAAGGGATCAGCCGAGCGTAGCGACGCATAAATTGCCGAAAACTCGGTGGTAGAGAGCAGATACCAGATCAGAATGGCGCTGATACCATACCGTGCAATGTTCCAGAGCAGTTTTTTACTATTCATGCTATATCCTTCAAGAGACCCTTTCTTTCGACACTTTTGCTGGCACACCAAAGGCGATGGTATCGGGGGGAATGTCTTTGTTGACGACTGACCCGGCCCCGACGATGCTGCGCGTGCCAATGGTGACACCATCGAGGAGAATGACACCGGCGCCAATCCATGCCAGATCGTGCAGGCGGATGCCCTGAGAAATCTTACGCCGCGCCGAGGGAATGACACCATTTACGGAATAGTCGTAGCTACCGCCAGAGAAATGACAGGACGAGCCAATATCGATATTGTTGCCAATCTCCAGGGTGCCCTGTTCGGCGATCACACATTTGACCCCACTACCGATATTGACGTGTGAGCCGATGCGAATATCGCCGTTTTTGCAGGTCAACGTCGAATAGCGCCCGATCGTCACCCAGTCGCCTAGCGAAATGCCCTGGTTAGACTCGCCTTTGGCATCGAGCAGGCAGCCATCGTCGATGATCACATTATCGCCGATGGATATTTTATGGGCATGGCGCAACACCAGGTCGCGCCCGAAGATCACGTTACGCCCGACATGTTTAAATAACGGACGATAAAACTTCTGGCGTAGTACCAACCCCAGCGCACCGGGGATCGATCCGATAAGCAGGATGGTAAGCTCATAGCGCAGCAGAGCGGCCCAACCGGGTTTGCCGATGACCATCTCTTGATACTTACGAAGATTAGATTTGCGCGAGTTAAACAGTTTCTGGTGGAGGCCCGTCCACTGCTGGTTGTCTATGTTTTGTTCAGTTTCATGGGTTGACATATATTTCTCGTATTTACAGGAGGTACGCGATTGCTCACCCACAGGCTGTGATTCGCCTCCGGCAGGGTGGAAGAAAATATCTTTTGGTCGCGATTTTTTCGCCGGAGGCGAAAAAATCGCGACCAAAAGAGATCATGTACCACGCTGCCGCAGGCGAAGCATGTCTTTCGGTCGGGCAAACGCCCGGTTTGTAGACGACCGCGTACATCGTGTTATTTACAGGAGGTACGCGGTTGTCTATCTTCTGGACAGATATCGCCTCCGGCAGGGTGGAAGGTAACATCGTTTTTCCAAAAAATGTTGCCGGAGGCAACATTTTTTGGAAAACAGAATAGATAATTCCACGCTGCCGCAGGCGAAACAGATCCTTCGGTCGGCCAGACGTTTGGTTTGATGGACAACTGCGTACCGCCGGGTATGTACACCAGTTATGCAATTGCAGTACGCTGGACAGGCAAGTAATTTTGCTCTTTATACCACTGAGCCGTGCGCATCAGGCCAGTTTTCAGATCAACTCCTGGCTTATAGCCAATCTCACGCTGAGCCTTTGAGATATCGAAGGCGCGATTCTGGCGGAACCAGTCGACGCGGCGGCGGAAGATTGGCGGCGAGATACGCAGGGGTGTACACACTATTTCACAGCCCAGGGCAGCCGTCCAGAGTGGCCAGAAGGGCAGGTGTATAATTTTGACATTAACACCGAGCGCATCGGCGGTGGCCTGAACCAGATCATTGAGTGAATAGTAATGTTCATCGGCGATCAAGTAGGTCTGGCCATTAGAAGCCTCGTTATCGGCGGCCAGTTCGAATGCATCGACCAGATTATCGATATAGAGCGGATGATAGGTGGCCTTGCCATCACCAAACATCAAGAAACGTCCAGGCGACACTTGCTTGAAGAGCATCAGCCAGCGTTCGGGGTCACCGGGGCCATAGATGGCAGCCGGTCGCAGAATGGCAACCTTCAGTCCACGGGCAATAAACTCGTGGGCCACCCGTTCGCCCTCATACTTGGTATATTGATAGTAGTCAGCCGGGTTGATTGGCGCATTCTCGGCGGCGGGCGGGTTGGCCACATTGCCATGCACACCACATGTGCTACAGTAGACGAACTTCTTAACGCCATGCCGCTCGGCGGATTCGAGCAGATAGCGTGTGCCATTGACATTAATATCCCAGTAAACCGATTTAGGCAGGTCGACACGCCGAAAGGCCGCAGCCAGATGATGAACAACATCACACCCTTTGACGAGCTGATCCATCAACTGTTTGTCGGTGACAGAACCAACGACAACTTTGGCCCCCAGGTTCTGGAGTTCATCTGAGAAGCGGCCTTTTTGATTATCGACGGCGATGACTTCATGTCCGTGGGATAACAGCCGCCGTACAAGATGTGAGCCAGTGAAGCCTGTGCCACCTGTTACCAGGATTCTATGGGTCATATATATCTCCTTTTATGTACAGAACTTACGCGGTGGTCTCCAAACCACACGTTTGATCGGACGAAAGACCTGCTGCGCCTGTCGTTCGACAAGCTCACGGTAGACGGCAGCGTGGTATTTTTTCTTTTTTTCAAAAATTTTTGTTAGCGCGAATAACGTCTGGGTGAACCAAACGCCCTCACCCCCCCTGCCCCCCTCTCCCTCAGGGAGAGGGGGGAGATGGGGCATCCTGGCGGCACACGCGCCGCGTGTGCCGCCAGGATGCCCCGTTTTGCTCCCCCGCCCCTTGCAGGGGCGGGGGGTGGGGTGATTCAGATGCGCGTCTCGCCAAACTGATGGTTGGGAGCCTGACCCATCTCAGGGCTTTTTCGCGCTAACAAATTTTTGCCTCTGGCAAAAATTTTTGAAAAAAGATAATCTTTTTCCACCTGCTACCTGCCATGCTAATTCGTGTTATTTATTCACGTGCGCCCTGGCGATCAGCATATAGCCACTGCGAAAAAAGATCAGGTCGTCGAGACGGGCAAACATCCATACAATCGGATAGATCAAGCTATACAGTTTAAACATGGATGGGTATGCATTCAGATCCTGGCCCGTCACGATTGCGCCCTTCTGCGCATCGCCCGGGCGATGTTTCTTCAACATATACACAGCATGCACAATCATGGTGTCGATCCATTCCGAGAAGAAGCGTGAATAGGTTGTATATGTTTCAAGCGTAAAGCGTGTGCCCAGCAGTGTTTCGAGGGTTTCGATGGTATAACCAGGACGTAGATGCCCATGCTTTTCATCGGTCTGGCCAAGCGCCAGGCGAAACCTGCGCAGCAGGCTGTTTTTGATATGCGGCACATTGATAATAACCTTGCCGCCTGGCTGCATAATGCGAAACAGTTCATCGATCCAGGCCTGGTCGTCGGGAATATGTTCCAGAAAATCGACGATCACCACCCGATCAAACTGGTTGTCCCGAAACGGCATACCCTGGCCGTCAATACGGTACACAGCGTTATGCACCAGTTCGCGAATAGACAAGACGCTCTGGGCATCGAGATCGACGCTCTGCCAGCAACCGCCGCGCTGGCGCAGCAGATAGCTGATCACACCGTTGTCGGAACCAATGTCCAGACACCTCAGTTGCGCAGTTGGCCCCAGCAGGGCGACAATTTCGCTATACTTGCGTTGTTTCAAGACCGACTTGTTGAACAGTCGGATCGGCCAGTGCTGTTGCATGCCGCCTCTCGTTTTTCAGTGTCCAGGATGCCTGGCTGTAGACTGCGTGAAGTTCCTGTTGGATGCGTGCCTCGTTCCACCCCAGCGCCTGGCCCATCACTGCGGCACAGTGGCGCAGGGGCGCATGGCCAGGAAAACCAGCCGTACCAAGCTCAGTGCGCCGGAAGACCACATCGGCCAGCGTGCAGGCCATTTCGTTGTGTACAGCATAGCGTGTTTCAGCCGCGATCAAATCTAGCTCGCTGTACACGGTTGTATCTAGCGTACCAGGGGGCATGTAACTCAGCACCTGAGGATAGGCCGTACCATAATTGTAGACCAGTTGCTGCATCTGCGCTTCGGTCAGTCTGTGTGGCCGGTGCATCTGTGCGGTTTGCTGGAAGGACGCAAACCGGTCGATATGGCCGCCGTGCAGGGGCGTATGCGCCGACGTAGAAGAGCGGCCCGTCTGGTTATGCCGGGCGAAAATATGATCGACCGTTTGCTCGGCGACATGGCGTGCGGTGGTATATTTGACGCCCACCACCGAGATCAATCCCTCGATACCATGCTGACGATGGTCATCAATCTGAAATTGCTTCGCCAGGCGCACCGAGCCGGTTGTGGCATCGACGTCGGTAATCGGCACCAACCCGGCGTGAACAAAGCGTACATCGTCACGGGCCAGCCGGGCAATCGGGTAAGCACGGTTAAACTCATCCAGAAACGCCTGGATATCCTGCTCGGCAAGCGTGAATGCATCTGGCGAACCGGTATAAGGCACATACGACGTACCGATCATCGTACAATCACGCCAGGGTACCGCAAACAGCAGCCGACTGCCGCGCGCAACCACACTATCGCGGTCACGATAGGTTGTGCGGCTGGCGATGCCCACAGCATAGGTATCGAAAAGCGGGCGGGTAATCAGATTAATCGCCGTTGCCAGATAGGGCATACTGGCAGGTGTCTGGGCATGCGCCAGGCTGTCCACATGCCGTACCCATGGGCCAGCCGTATTGACCACCATGCGTGCCTGGATGGTCAGATGATCGCCAGAAAAAGCGTCGCGGGCAGTAACACCCTGTATACGCTTGCCAGTGCGACATAAGCCGATCACTTCAACATAATTGGCCACATGTGCGCCAGCAGCGGCTGCCGACTGCAGGAAAGCCAGCACCAGACGTTCCGAGTTGTAGACCTGAGCATCGTGAAAAATAGCTGCGCCGGTCAATCCACGCGGATCAATATCTGGTAGTTGATCCAGGCAAGCACGACGCGATATGGTATGACCACGGGGCAGATATTTTTGCCGATCGGCATGCTGATTGCGATCAAAACTGATCAGGTCATTCAGTGCCAACGCCAGCATCATTGCCATCCGCCCTTGCTGGCCAAAGCCGTAGGTAGGTAACAGAATAGGCAACGGATGCACCAGATGCGGCGCAATCCGCATCAATGTACTACGTTCGTGGATGGACTCGCGCATCCGTTTGAAATCAGCATGCTGCAGATAACGCAGACCGCCATGAATAATCTTCAGGCTATTCGCCGACGTAGCTGCGCCAAAGTCCCCCTTTTCTACCAGCGCGACCGACAAGCCCCGCGAAGCGGCTTCCCAGGCGACACATGCCCCATACATGCCACCACCAACGACCAGCAGATCATAGACCTGGTGGGTCATTTCAACAAGATTTCGCTTGAATATAGACATAACTTCACACGCTGTGCGCTGTAGACTCGGCGCTGTGCGCTTCAGATGCTTCCCCCTTGATCCAATCAAACAAGCCGTTGACACGTTTATGGAAAGCCGAATAGGTGTAGCTCTCTTCGATCAGATGTTTTCCGGCAAAGCCTAACCTGTCACGCAGGTCAGCATCTTCAACCAGGCGTACCAGTGCGGCTGCGAAGGCGGCTGGCTCAGGCCGCGACAACATGGCTACATCGTTGGTCAGGATCTGGGTATGGGTAGGCAGATCGGTGGCAAGCAACGGCTTACCGCTATGCAGATACGAATAAATCTTCATTGGCGTATTATTGCCTTTGATGCGTGGTGATACCAGAATATCTGCCTGAGCCAGATACATCGCCAGATGATCCAGCGGGCGCGGCCCCAGGAAATAGACATGATCCAGGATATGCATATGCTGGCACTGTTGCTGATACTTTGCAATATCAGCCGCTGCACCACCAATGATCACCAGGGTCATCGGTTGATCGGTTGTACGTAGTGCCTGCGCAAAACCAGACAGCAGCAGGTCGATACCCTGATAGGTTTCCAGATTGCCGACATACATCAACAACTGACCATGGATCTGGCGCGTGATGCGCAGATCTTCAGGGTTCGATAAAACAATATCATCATTTAGCAGCGAAATATCCTGGAGCACAACAACTTTTTCGGGTTCATGGCGCTCGATCACGGTAGCCAGAGCATCGCAGACAGGCACAACTGCCCGGGCATTTTTCACCGCAATGCCTTCAAAAAAATATAACAGCGACGAGAAGAGTACCAGGCGGGGATAACGTTCAATCATCTGCTGAGCCAGCGAAGAGTCCATATCATAGACATAAGGCAGCTTGAAGACATATTTGAGCACCATGGCCATAAATACCGATTCTTCGACGGCGTGAACCAGGTCATACCGATAGCGCATAGCCAGACGCAACACAAGAAAAAACATCAAGATATCGCAGATGATTTTGCCCCACGAGAAACCTGGTCGCAGATTATGAATAAAGGGCAGGTTAGGTGTGCGATAGATTGTCACCCGTTCATAGCACACATCACGTCCTTCGTGCCATGTTACCAGGTGAATGTGATCGCCCCGTTCCGACAGAACCCGCAGCAGTCGATCAACCGCAATTGGTGTGCCGCGTTCCTGGAAGAATGGTTGCGGAGCCAGTAGCAACGTATGCATAATTCCTACTCCCCATCCCGCATCAATTTCAGAATAACTGGCGACCCAAACTGGCCGGTTAATCCCGCGTGACGAAAGGTTGCTTCGATAGCTGCGGCAATACGCGGAGCTTTTAGCATGCGATACAGGACCATAGGCAAGAAAAACTGGGCATAGCGCCCACCAAAAACCAGGCCATGCGAACGAAAGATACGGATAAGTTCTTCTTCATCGAAGCAGGTATAGGTACGTGTATTGCGCTCGACACGCTTTTTAAAGGCGAACAGATATGGTGCGATCGCATTGATACTGCGCTGCGTGGGGAAATCAAGCAAAACCGCAATGCGGGCGACACGGGACAGTTCGGCCAGATAGGGCTGCCAGTTGCTGACATGCGGCAGCAGACGATAGCTGATCACTACATCAAATGCCCGATCGGGATAGGGCAGGTCAAGAATATCGCCAACTTTAAAGGCACACTGACCAGCTTTGACAAAGGTGTCGATACGTGCGCGGCACTGTTCAGCGCTGCCTAATACGGTTACAGCATAGCCATTAGCAAGTAGCGTGCCAGTCAGTTGACCATGTCCTCCGCCAACATCGAGGATAGTTGCGCCGGGATGGGCGGCCAGCAGTGCCAGGGTTGCCTGAGCTTGCACTGTCAGAAACCATGCGCCAATCGCGCCAGCAAAGCGGCGGGCATAATCCTCCGAGGAGGTTTCAATATCGGCGGTTTCGCTAAAGCTGGTCAGTGCATTCATGTGATGCCATACTCGTATTCTGGTAATTGAACACTGGTACTGGTACGGTACAAAGGTGTCAAATGCGCAAGCATGGCTTACGCACTCCATACCCACCAATACCCACGTGCAACTGTTATGCTCTGCGCTCTGTACTTGTGTTCTGCGCTTTGCGCTTTGCGCTCTGCGCTCTGCGCTTCCCTTTACGCCCCCACCTCACGCTTTTGTTCGCTCTGAGGCGGAACATGCGGAGATAACACTTCGCGTACGGTATAGATCGGTTTCTGCTGTGCCTCGTAATATGTACGCACAACCAGTTCGCCCAGCAGACCCATAGTGATCAATTGCACACCCAGCACAACCATCAAAACAGCCAGCAGCAGCAATGGACGGTCGGCCAGGGGAGTGTCGAAGAAGAGCCGCAAAACGGTCAGATAGCCACCCAGCGCCATGCCGGCTGTCAGGCAGAACATACCAAACAGGCCGAAGATCTGGATCGGGCGGGTAGCATAATCGAGCAGGAATTTCACCGTTAACAGATCGAGCCAGACTTTGATAATGCGACTCAGGCCATACTTGGATTTACCATATTTGCGCGGCGAGTGATTGACCGGCACCTCGGCCACCTGAATGCCTAACCAGCTTGCCAGCGCCGGGATAAATCGGTGCATTTCGCCATACAGCCGGATATTCTTGACCACCTCGGCGCGGTAGGCTTTCAAGGAACAACCATAGTCGTGCAGTTTTACACCGGTCATAGCGGAAATCAAGCTGTTGGCTACCTGTGAGGGCAAACGCCGATTTAAAAACGGATCCTGACGGCGAATACGCCAGCCACTGACAATATCATAGCCCTCGTCGATCTTTGCCAGGAGCGTGGGAATATCGGCGGGATCATTCTGCAGATCAGCATCCAGGGTAATAATGACATCGCCACGTGCCAGATCAAAGCCAGCCGAGAAGGCTGCTGTCTGGCCAAAGTTGCGCCGAAAACGAATAACCCTGATCCGATCATCTTGCATATGCAGGCGCTTTAGAATAGTGAAGCTTGTATCGGTACTGCCATCGTCTACCAGAATAACTTCATACGGACGATCCAGCTTATCTAGCACTGGCTGGATACGCGTATGCAGATGTTCGAGGCTTTCTGCTTCGTTGTAGACAGGTATAACAATAGAAATATCGATCGCTTCTTCGACCGCAAATTCCAGAGGGAGCGTGATTCTAGGGGGCGTGCGACTGCCATTCATAAGTTGCCCTGGCTGAAAATTACTCATACCTTCTTACTTTCCAGGTATTCAAAAGTGTTCACACTCGTTGATTGATACCATGAAATTCTTATATGCCGACCAACCTGACGAGGCAAGGTTTTATGATTGTCTGCTCCCTGATCCACCGGCGGTGGTATGCTCTGGCGCAAACATACGCGATATGCACCTGCATAAGAGCATAGCAGCATTCAGCAATTTGGAACACCTCGTTCGTTCAAGCGCATGGAAACCAGAAGAGGTATGTGTCTGCGTATGCATATGCTGCTGTATCCCCTGCAATTGCAGCGGAGAACGCACAAAGCATTACATCAAACCGTCATGCCGCAGGAAGAGACTGGGCTGGAATATCATTTTCATGCATGCCCCCTGTATCTCTAGCAAATGAAATACCAGATTCAACCAGATGCAGGTGGGCAGTGGAGTCGATCTACCAGAACAGGTATGATGTGTGTTGCCTCTCGTATACAGTATATTCCTAGTAGACATAGTTTATGGATACTTTACAGCTGGTCAATCACGTTATGCTGCTCTGTAGGGGCGACCGGCCGGTTGCCCCTACGCCAACTGTAAGGGTAGAATCGCCTGTCTGAAACCATGTCTTACCGGCTAAACAATGCCGGACGTGCCTGTATTGCGAATAAGCAAGCACTGCTACATAGAGAGAGGCTGAGAAATATTTCTATGACACGATGCGATAGCCTGCATTATAGAAAGATACGATGAAGATAATCTGAATACACTGATGTATGAGATAAACAGAATGTTATACGTGATTGTCTCTATCTGCCTGCCCGATCTGATACACACGGCGATAGACAGCTAAAGTCTGGTGGGCACAGCGCTGCCAGGAGAAACTGCCAGCGCGCTGCAGCCCTTTCTGGATGAGGGTCTGGCGCAGTGTTGCATCGGTGAGTACACGTGTCAGCGCGTCTGTCAGGGCGGTGATATTTTCCGTGGGCGTGAGGAGGGCAGCATCGCCGACAATCTCGGGGATAGACGAGTTGGCGGCTGCAATAACCGGGGTGCCGCAGGTCATGGCTTCGAGCGGGGGTAAACCAAAGCCCTCATAGCGTGAAGGAAAGGCAAAGAGAATGGCGGCATTATAGAGCATTGCCAGCATCTGGTTGGATACCTGTTCAAGACTGCGTACGCGATGGGCAATGCCAAATTGCTCGGCTTGCTGTAGGATGTCTTGCTTTAATAGAGGGTGAGTCCAGACAATCACCAGGTGGTGTTTTCTTTGCAACTGTTCTGGGAGATGCACATAGGCCTGGAGCATGGCCGACAGATTTTTACGCGGATCGGCCGATCCAAGGGCAAGGATATAGCCTGCTTCCAGGTGAAAATGACGCCATATTTCGTCGCGGGCATAGGATGAATGCATTGGCCGATAGATTGGACTGGGGGCCGGGTGGGTGACAAAGACCTGGTCGGCGGGCACATTCAGGTGTTCCAGAATGCTCTGCTTTGCAGCATGGGATACGGTCAGGATGGCAGCAGCGCGATGAGCGGTAAGCAAAGGAATGAAACGATTGTACCAGTGCAACAGGCGGCGTTTGCCGGGCCGCCGACCATCACGGGCGAATTGTTCAATGAAGAGCCAGATCATGTCGTGGATGGTAATCACCAGGGGGCAGGTGACAGTGATCGGGGCAGTCAGGCATGGGGCATGCAGCAGATCCAGATGGTCACGGCGTGCGCGGGCAGACAGGCCGATCTGTTCGCGCCAGGGCATGCCGATCAGGGGCAATTCCCCGGATACAATGCGCAGGGTGACATTGGGCTGGCGGGGGATCTGTATGCTTGTATCCGGTGGTCGGTCCACATAGATGACATACTGGTTGGTGTGATCGATCCTGGCCAGGGCGGCCACCAGATTTTCGGTATAGGTTTTGAATCCGCCGGGCTGAGGCAGGGTTAGAAAACGTGCGTCGATGCCGATTTTCACGGTTACACCTTTGTGCTGGTCAGACCCAGCCATTCCCAGCCGATCGTACGGATCAGGGCCAGGGTCTCGCTGGGTGGGAATGGGGCGCTGGTGATGGCTGACATATCAGGTTGCTTCAGTATGGTAAGCATCTGACGTACACCGGCGCGGGCCAGAAACGATAGAGTCAACAGTAACGCCAGCCAACCCGTGCGGCGATGGCCATAGTGTTTGGCGAAGAAGCGTAGTTTGCTGCGATACAGGTGCTGTTTCATCGCCAGGCTATTCTGGCGGCTACTCTGGCCGCCCAGATGGATCACCTGGGCGGTGGGGAGGTAGCACACGTGCCAGCCGCAGCGCCTGGCGCGATAGCACCAGTCGGCTTCTTCTGAGTACATAAAGAACTGCTCGTCGAGCGGGCCGATCTGGTGGATCAGATCACGGCGAATCAGCAGACAGGCACCACCAACCCAGTCGACACTGAAGACTGGTGATCCATTATACGTGGTGAAAACTCGCCGCGTGCGTCGGTTTATACCAGGCAGCTCGGACATGAGCGTGGGAAAGGCGGCCCAGGAAGGCTGTAATGTGCCATCAGGGTTGAGCAAACAGGCCCCGACGATACCAACAGATGTATGCTGATCGAGAAAGCGTGCCAGTTCCTCCAACGAGCGGGGCGTAGCAATGGTATCGCTATTGAGTAAAAGCAGGGAACGCCCCCGACTCTTTTGAATGGCCTGATTATTAGCTGCGGCGAAACCAATATTGCGCTGGTTCTGGATCAGATGCACGTGGGGAAAATGGTGCTGTACGGCGGCGATACTGCCATCGTGCGAATGATTGTCGACGACCCATATATCGGCATGCAGGCTGCCGAGTGCCCAGGGCAGAGCAGCCAGGCAGTCGATCAGCAGATCGCGGGTGTTCCAGTTGACGATGATTATCGATATGTCAGGATCGGTGGTCATGGGTATCAATCTGGATTATCTTCTTAGGCATGGTTCATGATTACTGTACCGTTTGGTTGGACGATACGCCCTCACCCCTTGCCCCCCTCTCCCTCAGGGAGAGGGGGGAGATGGGGCATCCGGGCGGCACACGCGGCGCGTGTGCCGCCCGGATGCCCCGTCCGGTTCCCCCGCCCCGTGCAGGGGCGGGGGCCAGGGGGTCTCTCACGGTAGGTTTTTTCGGTAGGGACGCGCTTCTGCGCGTCCGCAGGGCATCTTGATGCGGAAAACGTTCCCACAGACAGGCAGAAGCCTGTTCCTACGGATCGCGTTGGAACGCCATCCATCGAAAAACCTACTCCTGTGAGGGCCAGGGGGTGGGGTGACTCACGCGACCAATCTGTCTGTGAATTGTAAAGTAACATTGGTCATCCTGAAACCATGTCTTATCCTCCCACGACCCGTTCAAAATAGACTGAGGTCTGCTTGGGGCGGGTGATCGTTTCCAGCAGATCAAGCAGATCTTGCCCAAACACGCGCCAGTCATACTGGTCGCGTACAATCTGTTTACCCGCGGCAGACAGGCGTGCTCGCAAAGAGGGCTGGCTAAGCAAGAGTAGTACCGTGGCCGTGAAGTCGTCGGGCGTATCAGCCAGTAAGACATGCTGACCGTGCTGGAGGTTCAACCCCTCGACCCCTTTCGCTGTCGAGACAACCGGCGTACCCAGGGCCAGGGCTTCCAGCACCTTGAGGCGCGTACCACCGCCCTTGCGTAAGGGCACAATCTCGGTCCAGGCGCGGGCCACAACGGGGCGAATATCGGGAACATACCCGGTCAACTCAAGACCGTTGGGGTGTGGCAGTGCCATAGTACTGGCTGGATCAAGCGTGCCCGTAATGCGCAGACGTACCTGAGGGCGGGCAGCTTTGATCGCCGGGAAACTACTGGCCAGAAAATAGGCCATGGCATCATAATTAGCATCATACGAGATCGAACCAGGATAGATCAAAGTGTCCGGTTCGGGGTCGCCCCAGTCTCCAGCGCACTTCTGCACATCGGCACCGTTGGGAATAATCGCCATAACCATAGACTGGGGTGCGATGGCACGGACGGCACTATGTTCCTGTTGCGAGACAACCGTACATGCGTCAAAATCTTGCAGCAGATCGGCCAGATAGGTGCGATGCTTGTACCAGGTAAGCCAGGAGCGCATACGCTGGCGCGGGTTGCGTTCATAGCGATACTGGTCGAGGATACGTGTCACCTCAACTTCCTCCAGGACGCGGGTTACATGAGGGATGCAGCGGGCGTAGGGTGCAACAGCGAGCTGAAAGGCAATTACCAGGTCGGGCTGAATCGCGGCGGCACGTTCCTGAACAGTTGCCGCAAAGTTGATATTCCAGGCCGCTCGGACTGACGCGGGCTGGTCGTGCCAGAGACTGGCGAGTACATCGGTCTGGCGGAGTGGGCGGGGCGTATGTGGAACGGCGCGAGCCGAAGCACAGATGCTGTCGATCTGCTCACGTTGCACAGTCGCAGACGACTGCTGACAGAGAGCCACCAGATGGACATCGTGTTCAGTAGCCAGGGCGCGCAGCAGATACATAATCCGCAGGCGCGAGCCATTATCAGAGGGTTCAGGCCACCACGATGAAAGTGCCAGAATACGCATAACAGGCTCCTACGTCACCATTCCAAAACGATTGAGCAGAAAATCGCGCCAGGCATTGCCCAGAGCGATACGTTGTGCAGCACGATGCTGCCAGCGTGGCCGGAACCGCCAGCTTAGCCAGGTGCGCAGATCTTGCAGAACCAGCGCATGTAGCCAGGCATACCATGGCGCACGGGTCAGGCGTAAAAAAAGCAGGCGGTTGCGCGTCATATAATAGGTGATATGCGGTGAGACATCCTGAGTTGCTGGTTGAATTTTGTGCCAGATATGACTCTCGGGTACATAGACGATGCGCCAGCCAGCGCGTCCAATCCGCACACACCACTCGGTCTCTTCATAATAGATACCAAAGCGTTCATCAAGCAGGCCGACCTGTTCAAGCACACTGCGGCGTATGAGCAGCGCACACCCGGTGACGAAGTCGATATCAACCGATGTATCAAACTGGCCTTGATCAGTCATATCAAGGCCACGCATACGTGTCAGTCCACGCTGCCAGTCGATCATACCCCCAACCGACCAGATCATCTGCGGCTGGTGGTAGTAATAGATCTTAGGCCCGACCACGCCGATAGTTGCATCGCCCAGACAGGCTGCAATCAGTCGATCCAGGAAATCGGAGGCCACTTCCGTATCGTTGTTGAGCAACAATACATAGTCGCTCCCTGTTTCCAGAGCATAACGTATGCCAACATTGTTGCCAGCAGCAAAGCCAAGATTGTCCTTGTTTTCGATGATGGGTAGATCGGGATAGGCTGCATAGAAGGCCGCAACGGAAGCATCCGACGAGCCATTATCAACGACCACAATCTGGCGATGGGGGTAGTGTAGCTGTGCTAATGACGCCAGACATGCCAGGGTATCCTCACGGCGGTTGTAGTTTAATACGACAACCGTAACCAGTGGAAGCGCCATAGGTTTTATGTCTGTGAAGGGATGAGTTGAAACGTCGGTGTGTATGGGTACCATAGCAGTTCAGGCTAAATGTTCGGTAAACGTAATGCTCTCAAGGGTGACAGCTTTGTCATAGTTTGCTTTAGCGGCGGCGATTTTTCCACGTCAGGCCAGTGATGATCAAGAGCATGCCGATAACGGGCAGAAGAGCCAGAAATATGGTTGTGAGGCCATCTAGCTCCCATGCCGGTCGACGACGTGCGACAATCGGCGCGTGGACTGCCTGAGCATCCAGCGTTGGTACGGGTGTTGGTGGCAGCGGCGACGGCTGTACCGGCACAGGCGTAGGCGATAGATCTGGTGCTGGTGTAAAGAGCGGCGCAGCCGGGATGGCTGGCAGGTTGAGTTGTTTGCGACTGTACCAGACCTGGTAGCGCCACGTGTCCGCGCCGGTTGTGCTCTGGGCCGCACTTATATCTTCTGTGCGCGTAAACCAGACGGCGTGTAAACGGTTGCCGTTGGCCGCGACGATCTGGGGCCATTCGGGCATGTAATCCGGGTTGTCCATAATCACGGTTGGTGCTGACCAGCCAGTTGCGTCACCGGTCAGATGCAGCAGTTGGTGGGCGTCATCGGGGGCATTATTGCTAGAGCCAACCAGCAGCAGATGAATACGCCCGGCGGCATCAACGGCAATACTGCTGCTGCCAACCTGGTTACGACTACTCTGAATTCCTGGCATTGGCGCAGGTGGCGTCCAGCTTGCACCATCATCAGACGAGAATTGCGTATAAAGCTGACCTGTCAGTCGCCCGCTATAAACCGCCAGCAGATCACGCCCGTCAGTCAGAGCTAGCGTTATGTTTTCAACTGGCTCGTCGGCTGTGCCCAGAATTGCCGGGTTTGTCCATGTCTGGCCGGCATCATCGGAACGGCGATACATGCCCGTCTGCCGTCCTTCGCTCCAGACCACATGAATACGGTCAGACGCATCAATCACAACCTGGGGAGGGCCAGTATTCAGGGCCGAACGGGAGAGATTGACCGGCCAGGACCAGAATTCTCCTCCATTGTCAGAACGGCGATAGAACAGATCGGCGCAGCGAAAACATGCATGTGCGCTGGCGTCGTCTGTGGGCGGTACAATCTGGGTCCAGAACGCATGCAAGATACCCTGATTATCCATGCTCAGGGCAGTATAATAGCTGTCTGTGGTACTGATTGGATCGGGGCGAGTCCATGCCCTTGCCTGTAGCGCGTCATTCCAGGGCGCACGTTGATAGGAGATAGTGCCATTGTTAGCAACCAGCACATGCAACCGCCCATCGCGTCCGGCGCTGATGGCATTTCGACCAATGCTGCCACTACGATCTGAGGCAAAGATATCAGTTGGAGGCGACCATGCGCCGTTACGGAAGGCACGATAAAACAGCAAATCAGAACGACGCAGCATAATTTCGCCGCTTTCGGCCTGGCTACGCTCAATGATGCCGCCAGACCAGACCACATGCAGGCCGTCTTGTGAATCAACAGCGATGGCAGGAAAAGCCTGATCAGGGGCATAACGGATTGCCTGTACGCCGGTTTCAGGAAAAGGCGCTACTGGCTGGGACAGATCGACCGGAACACTCCAACCCTCGTCTTGAGCCTGGGCAGGCAGAGCGAACCATGCCGTTGTGCATATGGTCAGCCAGGCAATCATAATGGTTGATGCAGGTCTGATCATGGCAATGTTGCCTGGGTATGCAAGATATGCCGGATGCTAATCAAAGTCCCTAGAAAAATCCAGTGATAGACCGAATGACTAAAGCCTGTAATGGTAATATTGTAGGCAAACGGCAGAACCCAGTCGCCCAGCATCATAGCACTGAGTGCGCCGACCCAACCGCCAGCGGCGATAATCGCCAGGCTACGCAAAAAGCCTGGCGCGGCAGAGCGGGCAAGCATCCAGCCTTCACGTACACTGGCCAGCATCAGCCACAGCCAGGCCAGCGTACCAGGCAAGCCGAATTGCGCCATAATATCGATATAGTTATTATGCGACGAGCGCACCTCGCCAGGGTAGTAAGTATCATTGTAGAGCGCATACCCGGCTGGCCCCATACCCAGCAGCCAGTGTTCGCCGATCAGATCAAAATTACGCTGCCAGATCTCCAGGCGGCTATCGCTGCCCTCGGCAATATTTTCGCTCGTGACACGCTGCAAGAATGTCTGTGCCACTGGTGTTTGATAGAGCAAGGCACTGGCGAGCAGCAGAATAAGCAACGCCCGACGCGAATGGAAAAAGGTGATTGCATAGATTGCCACAATCGCCGGTGCCCATCCCGACAACCAGTATGACCCGCGCATAAGCAACAGACGGAGTGTGCCGACAAGGATGAGCAGCAGCAGTAGCTGCCAATACCAGCGTATCCCTGGCCGGGTCAGCAGCAACCCGTAGATAATTGCCACCAGCCAGAGTCCCCACAGCCCCCCATCGTTCAGGAAGGTCAGCGGCAGATCGAGCGAGCGCAACAGTGCCATCAGGCTTAAACAGAGCAGAAACACGCCCAGGAGATAGCGTAGCTGTCTATGGGTTTGCACAAAGTTGCCGATCAGCAGCGCAACGCCAATAGACGCCAGAAATGTCGCCAGTGATGCTACCTGAGTAACAAAAAAAGTCGCATGTTCGATCAAAATGGGGTCGCGCCAGACGATGCCCCAGAACAGCGAAACGACACAGATCATGCCAAAGACAAGCATAGGGCGATTCAGCGGCGATGGCGTCAGCTTCCAGCCGCGGAGCAACTGTGATATACCCCAGACCGTCATAAGCAGCAGGGACAGTATCAGGCTAATTGGCACACGACTCTGGGTACCCGTGGCAAACGAGATAGGCACAGCCAGGGCAGTAATGGGTAGCAGCAAGACGCCCAGGCGGAAGTAGCGTTCCTCGATAATAAACAGGCCAATGATCCCCAGCAGCGGCAGGCCCAGCAAGAGGCGGGTCGATCGCTCATGCTCGTCGGCGATCAGGATGGCGGCAATGATGCCATACGCTAGCACACCGATCACCATCAGTGTGGGCAAGAGCCAGATTGGTAGGTGATATTTATGCTGGAGGTTGGATATCCTGGATATCATGGTAGCTATTCGCCTCCGGCAGGGTGGAAGAAGATCATGTTTTTCAAAAATGTTTTGCCGGAGGCAAAACATTTTTGAAAAAAGAAATAAAGTACCACGCTGCCATCCATCATGAGCCTATCGAACGGCAGGCGGTAGGATGGAAGAATATCATCTTTTGTTCTCGATTTTTCGCCGCAGGCGAAAAATCGAGAACAAAAAATAGAACATTCCACGCTGCCGCAGGCGAAGCAGGCCTTTCATTCGCTAAACGGCTGGTTTGAACATCGACCGCATAGCTGGTGTCATTGAGAGATGGCTGGGATGTAGTGATAGTCAGTCTACGCTATAGAGATGAAAGGCATAACAATACGAGCCTACGAATGGATGTCGAAATTGTCAACCCTACAAAACCCCTTTGGTACTGGGCACAGCACCAGCGAGGCGTTCGTCGATGCGTGTAGCCATATCCATAGCGCGTCCGCATGCTTTGAATAGCCCTTCAATCTTGTGGTGATCATTGTGGCCGTACAATACCTGGGCATGCAGATTCAGCCGCCCGTGGATGGCGATGCTTTCAAACAAATGAGGAATCAGATCCGTACCCAGTTGACCGACGCGGGGCGTGCTAAAAGCGGCCTGCACCACACAGTAGGGTCGCCCACCCAGGTCAACTGCAACCAGGGCCAGGGCTTCGTCCATAGGCACAAAACTGTGAGCCGTACGCACCAGTCCGCGCCGTTCGCCCAGCGCCTGGTCGATGGCACGCCCCAGGCAGATACAGGTATCTTCGGCTGTATGATGTTCATCGATATGCAGATCGCCCGTAGCACGCACAGTCAGATCAAACAGGCCATGTTTCGCCCACAGGGTCAGCATATGATCCAGGAAGCCGATGCCGGTCGATATATCGGCCTGCCCGTGACCATCGATAGTCAGGTCGAGTTGAATGTCGGTTTCGCCGGTTTTACGGCGAATGGTTGTCTGGCGCATAGGTTTATGAGTTCTGTTTTCAAGTAGTGTTAGGCATGGTTTCAGGATGACCAGATGTACTTTACAATTCACGCACGGATTGGTCTCGTGAGTCACCCCACCCCCTGGCCCTCTCAGGGGTAGGTTTTTTGGCCGGATTGCATCATAACGCCATCGGTAGGGACAGGCTTCTGCCTGTCCGTGGAGACGTTTGTCGCATCAGGACGCCCTGCGGACGCGCAGAAGCGCGTCCCTACCGAAAAAACCTACCCGTGAGAGACCCCCTCGCCCCGAACCGGACGGGGCATCCTGGCGGCACACGCTGTGCGTGTGCCGCCAGGATGCCCCCCTGCCCCCCTCTCCCTCAGAGAGAGGGGGGCAGGGGGGAGCTTGCAGGGGTAGGTTTTTTGGCCGGATCGCATCGTAACGCCATCCGTAGGGACAGGCTTTTGCCTGTCCGCGCGGATGTGTGCCGCATCAGGACGCCATGCGGACGCGCAGAAGCGCGTCCCTACGGAAAAAACCTACCCCTGCGAGGCAGGGGGGAGAGGGTGTATCATCCAACCAAACTGTAAAGGACCTACGAACCTTGTCTTACGAATAGAATACAGGTGGTTCGCCATCACGTATGTCAGGTACGAATAAGATCAAGTATTTCGCCCAGAACCAGACCGTTTGTACCAAGCCCCTCGCCGCCGTCAATGGTAGCGGTTCCCTGCCAGTCGGTAAATGTGCCTCCGGACTCTTGCATAATCGGCAGCAGCGCGGCAGCATCCCAGATATTCATAACCGGGTCGATCATAGCCTCGGCGCGACCAGTTGCTACCAGCAGATAACCATAGCAGTCGCCCCAGGTACGAAACTCGCCTGCACTGGCAACCAGGCGTGCAAAGGCAGTATGTTTGCCGTAGCGGTCATAGCGATCCGCACGTGTGGCAACCAGCAGTCCTTCAGATAAGCGCGCTACCGACGAAACGCGACAGGGGCGGCCATTCCACCAGCAGCCCTGACCACGTGCAGCATAGACGATCTCATTCAGGGCTGGAATATTGACCACGCCGATAACTGGTTCGCCGTGATGTTCGATGCCAATCATCACACCGTAGAGCGGCACACCCCGAATAAACGACTTTGTCCCGTCAATCGGATCGATGATCCAGCGCCATTCGGCATCACCGTGCCCGGTGGCCCCCTCTTCTTCACCCAGCACGGCATGGTCGGGGAAGCGAGCAGCGATGGCTGTACGCACATAACTTTCCGCCTCACGGTCGGCCACGGTGACGGGTGATGCATCGGCCTTGCGATCAACCGCAACACCAGACTGGAAGTAGCGCAGAGTGATCTTGCCCGCCTGCCAGGCGATTTCATGCGCAAATGCTAGTAATTCGGACAGCGGTTCAGACATAGTAATTCCTTCTGCTGAACAATAGACGATAGTTATCGTCCCCGATCGATATCTTGCAACGCCTTCAGCAGCGTATCATTTTGCTGCGGAGTACCGATACTCACCCGAATACAATCGCGCAACCCGGCCTTGCGATAATAACGCACCAGCACCCCCTGTTGTTCGAGCGTCTGTTTAATCCGGGCTGCATCGCCGTCTGTTACGCGGCAGAGCAGAAAGTTGGCATGGCTGGCATAGACATGCAGAAAAGGCAATGCATGCAGCGCAGCAGACATACGTTCGCGCTCGGCAATAATCTTGCCAATGTTGGTGCGCAAATAATCCCGATCGGCCAGAGACGCCTGGGCCGCTACCTGAGCAGCCAGGTTCACATTGTAGGGTTGTTTGATCTTCCAGATATGTTCAGCCAGGTTTTCAGGCAGCAGGCCATAGCCAATGCGCAACCCGGCCAATCCAGCCCATTTGCTGAAAGTACGCAGTACGGCCAGGTTCGCATACTGACCAACCAGCCCACTCACACCATAATCCTGGCCAGCATAGTCAGCAAACTCGATATAGGCCTCGTCGACTACCACCAGCAAGGGCAGTTGCAGCAGGCGTTCAATTTCGGCTCGCGGCGTCAGATGGCCACTGGGATTATTGGGCGATGCCAGAAAGATCGCCCGGGCTGACGTTGTGGTGGCGACCTGTTCGATCATATCCAGGTCGAGGCTAAAATCCGTCCGGCGCGGCACCTCGATAGCACGACCACCACACACAGCCGTGTCGAAGGCATACATTCCGAATGTAGGCGGGCAATCGATCACTGTATCGCCCGGTTGCAGCAGCAGACGCAGCAGCAGATCGATAATCTCATCAGCCCCCGCACCACAGACGATGCGCTCGACCGGCTGGCCGGTATAATTACTCAGCGCAGCGCGTAGCGCAGCATGTTCCGGGTCGGGATAGATCGCATAGTGTGGTTCTGCTGCCAGCGCCGCCAGAGCTTGTGGCGAAGGCCCATACGGATTTTCGTTGGCATCGAGCTTGACGATCTGCTCAACCGGCAGACCCAGCCGTGTGGCCAGCACATCAAGCGGCACAATCGGGGTGTATGGTTCCAGGTCAGCAATATCAGGCCGGATCAGATGAGTAATGGATGGCATACACGTCTGCTACCTTTCCAGTGTTGGCATACCAGGTGTACTAGTATAGCATATAGAGATCGTATGGTCTTTTTGTGCTATGATAGCGATAAAATACAAGCGTCAGGCAGTTGTCTATCCTCTGGACTGACATCGCCTCCCGTTCGACACGCTCACGGCAGGCGGCAGGGTGGAAGAAAACCATCTTTTTCAAAAATGTTTCGCCGGAGGCGAAACATTTTTGAAAAAAAAAGATATAAAATTCCACGCTGCCGCAGGCGAAACAGGTTTTTGGGCCGATCAACCGTCTGGTTTGCATACTCACCGCATACGTCCTATAAACAACACGTGCCAGAAGTAAAGAAAGGCTACATATGGACCGGATTTTACGTATATGCTGCATACTGCTTATGCTTGTCGCCATAAGCCTTCCATGGCACAGTCGATCGGCCTATGCCGTCGTTCCTCCCGCCTATACCGCTCTTGGGCCGGGCGATGTTTATCTGGCCCTGGGCGACTCGCTGGCCACCGGTACCGAGGCAGCCGCAAACAACGACAATCTACCCGGTTATCCGGCTACCTTGCTACCATCACTGCAGGCGATTAATTCGCAGATCACCTACGAGAATCTGGCAGTTGCAGGCCAGACCAGTACCACGATGTTGAACGGGGGGCAACTCGACGCCGCCATTCTGCGCATTGAAACGCTTCAGGCAGCGGGTAAACAGGTGGGGTTGGTCACACTGAGTATTGGGGGCAATGATTTTCTCTCGGTTTTGCCGCCAACCAGCGCCGACCCGAATACGGTGTTGGCTGCCTTCAAAACAAACTATGCCCTGATTCTCGACGGTTTGCTTGATGCGCTGAAGGATACTAATGGCGTACGTCAGGGCGATCTGATCGTGATGGACTACTATAATCCCTATCCCGGCCTGGTGATCGCCCCTTTTAATATCGACGCCCTTGTCGCCACATGGCTGCCCCAGTTCAACACTGCCATCAAGGATATTGCCGCCGCACGCGGTGTGCCTGTTGCCGAAGTAGCGCAGGCGGTAGTTGGCAATGAAGAGACGTTACTGTATGTGGCGCGGCCCTATCCTATATCAATCTTCGACCTGGAACTAGAGCGCAAGCTGGATTATCATCCGCGACCATCCGGCCATAAGGTGATCGCAGACGCCTTTCTAGCGGTAAGCAACTATCCCTATCCGCGCTATGTCTATCTGCCAATATTGTTCCAGCAGTAGAGATGGAGAGCCGTATACCATCGCTATTTCCAGGCATGGATTCCTATCTTGAAGAATCGCTCTGGACAACCTTTGACTTTGCGTTTGGGGCGGAACTGGTGCGACAGTTGGCCCCAAAGCTGCGCCTATGTTCTATACCTGTTTATCCAGAGCCTGATTAGAAATAGCCACCTGTGCCTGATACAACATCTTTAACTTCTGCGAAATGCTTTCGGTAGCCTGTGAAATACGTTCCAGACCATCTTGCAGTTCAGGGGTATTCTGATACGATCGATGTAAAAACTGTGCCTCGGCCATAATAACTGTCAAATGTTGCCCAATATCGTGCCAGCTTGTACGTGTTGCACTAAGCATATTTTCAAGGGACAGTCCTAACTGATCGAGATCCTGTGACGCGGGCATATGACTATCTCCTACTATCTATGATAAGACACCATGCTTATCATTATAGCGGATGCGCCATAAGCAACTATTACCAACGTAACCGTTCAGGTGGGGTGGTCGGGAGAGGCAACACCCCTCCCGGAGTCTCGTCTTGTCGGCCCGTTGGGGCGGCAAAGCCGCCCCAACGGGCCGACAAGACGGTTGCGGGGGCCGCAGGCCCCATACGCATCAACTGTAGGGCGGTAGCCCTACAAACTCACCTTGTCGTGCGCGATGGTGCCAGCTTTGCTGGCACCATCGCGCACGACAACGATATTCTTTGGGGGCCGGAGGCCCCCAAACCCCCGCCGGGAGGCGTACCGTGATGCGTATGGGCCGCAGGCCCCCGCGCCCCCGCTGGCACAGGTACCGCTTGAGCGGTTACATTACCAACTATTACCAACCCTTACCAAAGGCTAGAGACGCGTCACTGTCAGGCTGACACGTCGGGCAGACATGTGTGCCCCGCTGAGCCACCAGCATACGTTCAATGGGCGTGCCACACCGGGGGCAAGGTTGTCCCTGTCGGCGATAGACGGAAAAGTATGCCTGGTTTTGCCCAGGCTCACCATAGCCGTCACGATAGTTGCGCAATGTGCTGCCCTTGTTACGAATGCCCTGCTCGAGCACATGGCGGATGGCATGGTAGAGATGCGCAATTTCGTCGTGATGCAAGCTCTTTGCCGGGCGCAGCGGATGTAAGCGGGCGTGCCATAACGCCTCGTCGACATAAATATTGCCCAATCCGGCAATAATTTTCTGATCCAGCAGCAGGGGTTTGATCCGGGTGGGTCGGTTGGCCAGCAGCGCCGCCAGAGCGGCAACATCAAATGCTGCACTCAGCGGTTCCGGCCCCAGACAGGCATCCAGGGCAGCCATGCCGGAGCTATCGAGCAGGCGTATGCGTCCAAATTTGCGCTGATCCTCAAAAAAGATGCGCCGCCCATCATCAAGCGCCAGCACAAAGTGAGTGTGGATATTCGGCTCAACCGTGGCTACCTGCACACTGATATTGCCCGACATACGCAGATGCAGTGTCAGCGTCCAGCCAGCATCAAGCCGCAGCAGCAGCCACTTGGCACGCCGGCCCACTTCCAGGATCTGGCGGCCAGGCAGCAGGGCACGAAAATCAGCCAGATCCGGTACTTCAACCATGCGTTCCCAATCCAGTTTCTCAATCGATTGGATGCGTCGATCGACAACCTGCCCGGCCAGGTTACGGGCAACTGTTTCTACTTCAGGCAATTCTGGCATATTGTATCACTCTTGCCACTCGTCACTCCCATCAGCCCAATATTCACGCTTCCAGATCGGCGCAACTTCTTTGATCCGATCCATAAGATAGGCCGCTGCATCAAATGCGGCCTGACGATGGGCTGCCGCTACAACCACTAATACCGCCGTTTCACCAATCTCCAGGCGGCCGGTGCGATGATGCATAGCCACGCGGCCAATCGGCCAGCGTGCCTGCGCCTCGCTGGCCAGTTGGGCTAACACCGGCACGGCCATTTCAGCATAGGCTTCATACGACAGATAGGCCGTTGCTCGTCCATTGAAGTTGTTGCGCACAACCCCGGCAAAGGTGACAACCGCGCCATCACTGGCCGTCTGTACATAGTCTACCAGGGGGGCCGGATCAAGCGGGGCGGACGTAAGCAGAAATGGGGCTATCTCGTGCGAACGCCCCACTTGATCAGACATACCGCCACTGACTGGCGGCAGGTAGGCTACTTCATCACCATCATGCAGTTGCGTAGACAGGTCGGCAAACTCCTGGTTTACGGCATACAGCAGACGGCCAGTATACCCGCTCAGGCGCGGATATTCAGTAACCAGTCTTTGCCAGAGCGTAGCCACGGTTGCGCCCTGATCCAGGGTAACCGTCAATGTTGTTGTGCCTACGATATCGCGGTGTCCCGCGAAGAAACGAATAGAAACCTGCACACACACTCTCCTGTGTTAGACATGGTTTCAGACTGACCAGGATTACTGTACCTATCACATACGGATGTAGGTGTGTGAATCACCCCATCCCCTGGCCCCTGCCCCGTGCAGGGGCGGGGGAACCCGGAGGAGGCGTCCTGGCGGCACACGCGCAGCGTGTGCCGCCAGGACGCCTCCTCCGGTTGGATTTTTCCGTAGGGACGCGCTTCTGCGCGTCCGCAGGGCGTCCTGATGCGAAAAACGCCCCCACGGACAGGCAGAAGCCTGTCCCTACGGATCGCGTTGGAACGCCATCCATCGAAAAATCTACCCCTGTGAGGGCAGGGGGGTGAGGGCGTATCGGCCACCAGAAAGCGAGTGTGCAGATCAACGGTACAGTATCCACAAACCATGTGTTATGCATTGCACTTTGCACGGTGCGTTTCCACCAGAAACTCAAGCAAAAGCCGGTTAAAAAACTCCGGGTTATCCTGGTTGGCATTATGTCCAGCGCGGGGAATAACATGATAGCGACAATACGGGTCACGCGCTGCCCAGAGCGGAGAGATACGCTTGATATTGCCCCAGGTATCAAACTCGCCATGGGTCAACAATACTGGATGCGTAATACGATAATCCGGCTCATAGTGGATACATGTCAACAAGGCTTCCCAGATACGAATAAAGTCGCGCTGGGAAATGGGCAACCCGGCCTGATAGGCATATATCTGCACATCAAAGCGCGACGCGGCCAGGTGGGCCAGGAAGGGCTTGAGCATCAGCGCCGGATAGAGATGAACAACGGTGGTTGTCACGCCCATCATTAAATAGTCATAGAGCGAAAACGGCATGGTAATACACTCGCTACCAATAACGACCAGTGCCGTAACCCGTTCAGGTCGGCGAAAAACCAGTTCCTGGGCAATCACACCGCCCATGGATTGACCAACCAGAGTTGCCTGGGCATATCCCAGGTGATCCAGTATAGCCAGCAGATCATCCACGGCCACCCCGATCGAGAACCCCTTGCTGATAGGTCGTGATAATCCATGACCACGTACATCCCATGTTAGCACACGGTAGTGTTGCGCCAGCAGACTTACCTGGGGGGCAAACATATGATGATCCATGGTGGCGCCATGGGTTAGCACAACCAGGGGTTGATCTGGCGGCCCGGCCAGCCAGTAGTGAATAGTACCTCCCGACCGTTCGAGTGTGTGATGTGAAGCGGTTATGTGTTGCATAATTCCTATTTCTAGAACGTCGATTATATAGCTCAACAAGCGCATGCCTGAATAGACATATTCACAATCGGGGGAATATAGTCACCACAGAGACACAGAGGCATGGAAGTCATATAATGCTGTATCGGGGGGAATATAGTCACCACAGGGACACAGAGGAATCATATAGATATGTTTTTCTCGATTTGATCTTTCTATCAGGCATGGTTTCAGACAGGCGATTCTAACTTTACAGTCGGCGTAGGGGCGACCGGCCGGTCGCCCCTACCCATCGCCGGGTAACCGTTCAGGTGGGATGGTCGGGAGGGGCGTTGCCCCTCCCGGAGTCTCGTCTTGTCGGCCCGTTGGGGCATGCGGCCCCC
>RRYU01009993.1_pt1 | contig 38747 bp, 29 predicted proteins | sample 2162651 | NCBI WGS metagenome assembly RRYU01 (sample SAMN10267283, study PRJNA491782) | microbial mat metagenome | isolation source: biomat in the production well | place: Japan: Minami-Kanto gas field, natural gas well KTG3 | collected 2017-06
CCCAGTTCAACAATAACCGGTGCCATCAGGGTGGAAACGACGATATAGTTGGCGGTGGTCGGCAATCCCATTCCCAGCAACAGGCTGATCACTGCAGTAAAAATCAAAATCAGCATCAGATTGCCCCCGGAGATGAATTCCACAAATTCGGTCATCACCAGACCGATACCGGTCAGGGTTACGGTTCCGACAACAATACCGGCAGCCGCGGTGGCAACACCGATACCGATCATATTCCGGGCACCGGCAACCAATCCCTTGATCAGGTCCATGCTACCGGTTTTAAATGAAAAAAATTCACCCTGCTGCTTGCGCAGCAACCCTTTGATTGGACGCTGGGTTAACAGGATAAAAATCATCAGCACCGTAGCCCAGTACGCTGAAAGAGCCGGTGATAATCGTTCCACCACCAGACACCACATCAGCACAACGATCGGCAGCAGGAAATAAAGGCCCGCTTGAACGGTTTCGCGTAGCGGCGGTAATTCATTGATTTCTGTCGTATATTCGAGCTCAGGGACCCGGCAGGCTATCCACAGCAGCCCTAGATAAGCGGCTGCCAACAGAACAATGACGATATAAAAGGCAGCGTCTCCGGCGACAACCTTGATCCAGCCCAAACCATAATAGGTCAATCCCCCGATGATAATAATGCCCAGGAAGATCATGACAAATGAAATCATGCGGCTGGTCAGGGTTCGGGTGATGGTCCGCGTCATCCCCTCAAGCCCCATCTTACAGGCTTCCAGGTGAACAATATAAAGCAGGGCAATATAGGAAATAATTGCCGGCAAAAAGGCGTGTTTGATAACCTCGATATAGTTAATACCGACATACTCCACCATCAAAAATGCCGCCGCACCCATGACCGGTGGCATTAACTGACCGTTGGTTGAACAGGCGACCTCAATCGCCCCGGCCTTTTCCTTCTTAAAGCCAACCTTTTTCATCAAGGGGATGGTAAAGGTACCGGTCGTCACAACATTAGCAATGGAGGATCCTGAGCAGAGTCCGGTCAGTCCCGATGCCACAACCGCGGCCTTGGCCGGCCCCCCTTTGAAGTGGCCGAGGGCGGCAAAAGAGGCGCGGATAAAATAGTTGCCGGCCCCGCCCGATTCCAGCAGGGAACCGAACAGGACAAACATGAAGACCATCCCGGTGGAAACTCCCAAAGCAACCCCAAACACCCCTTCGGTTCCCAGCCAGTAATGTGACATTCCCTTGGCCAGGCTGGCCCCTTTGTGAGCAATAACGTCAGGCATATGCGGCCCGAAAAAAGTGTAAACACAAAAAATCGCCGCCACCACCATCAAGGGTGGGCCCAAGGCCCGGCGCGTCGCTTCGAGCAGGAGAATCATCCCGATCACAGCAACCACAAGATCCATGGTGGTCGGACTGCCGGGTCGCATCGACAACGAACTGTAAAAAAGGTAGAGATAGCCGCCGCAGAAGGACCCCACCAGGGCAAGAATCCAATCCTGAATCGGGATATAGGAGGTCGGTGAGCGCTTGAGCGTCGGAAAAGCGGTAAAAGCAAGGAAAATAGCAAAGGCCAGATGAATTGAGCGCGCTTGAGTATCATTAAGGACAAAGAAATTCAACAGAAACGGCAGAGGAGATGCGTACCAGAGTTGAAACAGGGTCCAGATTAAAGGGACGAAAAAGAGAACTTTTTTAGGGAAAGCACCGGCCGGGTTACGTGCCCCCCCTTCAGTTTCGGCCATCACTTTTTTCAGTTTATCGTCGATACTGCTGGTTGTTTTGATGTCACTCATCATCATGGCCCTTCACTCGGTCAACCACCGGGGGCATATCCAGAAACCAAAGCATAAAAATTAATTCAATAGATTTCCCCGGAGATTCAACTGATAGTCAACGAACGGATCACCGAAAAAAAATGCACCGCCTTAAGCGGTGCATTCACAGTTCAATAACTGAATGTTAAAGCAAACCGACTTCTTTGTAGTACTTGACCGCACCGGGATGCAGTGGCGCAGAGAGGCCATCCTTGACCATCTCTTCTTTTTTCAGATTTTCAAAAGCCGGATGCAGGCGCTTGAAATCCTCAAAGTTATCAAAAACTGCTTTGACTACCTGATAGATCACATCTTCAGGGACCTTAACGGAAGAGACAAAGGTCGCACCGACACCGAAGGTTTGAGTGTCCTGGTTGTTACCACGGTACATGCCGGCCGGAATTGTGGCGGTACGATAATATTCACGCTCGGCAATCAGCTTGTCGATTTCCGGTCCGGTGACGTTAACCAGAACTGAGTCACAGGCAGTGGTTGCTTCCTGAATTGAACCATTAGGATGGCCGACAACGTAAACAATAGCGTCAACCCGATTGTCACACATGGCCGCAGACTGCTCGGCAGGTTTCAACTCGGAGGCCAGACGAAAGTCGTTCACCGTCCATCCGAAAGCTTCAAGAACCACCTCGGTGGTGCTGCGCTGACCGGAGCCGGGGTTACCGATATTTACACGCTTATCTTTAAGATCCCGGAAGTTGCGTACCCCGGAATCAGCCCGGGCGACAACGGTGTAGGGCTCGGGGTGAATAGAAAATACTGCACGCAAATCCTTGTTGGGGCCGGCAGCTTCAAAGGTGCTGGTACCGTTGTAGGCGTGATACTGCCAGTCAGACTGAACAACGCCAAGATCCATTTCACCGGCTGCGATGGTATTGAGGTTATAAATTGAACCACCGGTACTCTCAACCGAGCAGCGAATACCATGCTCCTTGCGATCCTTGTTGACCAGACGGCAGATGGCGCCACCCGTGGGGTAGTAAACGCCGGTAACGCCACCGGTACCAATGGTGACAAACTGATTGGCGTCCGCTTGCGGAATCGGCGTAATGCTGACGGCCACGGTCAGAGCGAGGACATACATAAGCAGCTTTTTCATTGTTTTTAGCCTCCTTGATGGTTAATTGGTAAAGAAGCCCACCCGATGTGAGCCATAGCAACTCTAAAGATCGCTATTATAGCACAGTGCCCGCTAACGATAGCGAATTTGTGGAATAAAAAACGTGTCGGGTGCCGATTGCAATAGTCGGGTTGATTGCAACAACATCACCTCGTACAGCACAAGATGGTTGAAATTATAACCAGTTGAAGGATAATACTCAAGACTTCTGCCCGGAAAAAATACTTCCGGCAGTTACCCCGTCAAGTCCGAGCAAGAAGTTAAGAGAGTTTTAAAACCGCGCATTACCCGGAGTTCTCGGAAAAGGGATCACATCACGAATATTCTCCATGCCGGTCAGATACATGAGCAGGCGCTCAAAACCGAGGCCAAAGCCGGCATGGTGGCAGCCACCCCAGCGCCGAATATCCAGATACCAATCCAGGCCGGCAGGGTCGACTCCGTGCTCAACCATGCGCCGCTCCAGCACCTCCAGCCGCTCTTCGCGCTGACTGCCACCGATAATCTCACCGACCCGCGGCACCAGCAGATCCATAGCCGCAACGGTTTTGTTATCATCATTAAGGCGCATGTAAAACGCCTTGATCTGCTGCGGATAGTCGGTAACAAAAACCGGCCCGGCAAAGATCTCTTCCGTCAGATAACGCTCATGTTCCGACTGCAGATCCTGCCCCCAGGCCGCCGGAAACTCAAACGTTCGTCCTGACTGTTCCAGCAATCTGATCGCCTCACTGTACGTCACCCGATGGAACGGCGCATCGACAAGCTGTTCGAGACGGTCAATCAGCCCCTGCGCAATGCGTTCGTTAAAAAAAGCCAGTTCATCACGACAATGCTCCAGGGCGTAGGTGACCAGATAACGGAAGAACTCTTCGGCTACCTCACAGTTTCGTGCCAGATCGGCAAAGGCCATCTCCGGTTCAATCATCCAGAATTCACTGGCATGACGACTGGTATTCGAATTCTCCGCCCGGAAGGTCGGACCGAAGGTATAAATATCGGCAAAAGCCATAGCAAACAGCTCCCCCTGCAGCTGACCACTGACCGTCAGGCCAGCCCGGTTGCCGAAAAAATCCTGTGCCCAGTCGACCTGATCATCGGTCATGGGGGGATTGGTAGCATCCAGGGTGGTCACCCGGAACATTTCACCCGCCCCCTCGCAATCATTGGTGGTGATGATCGGGGTATGGACATACATAAAACCACGCTCATGAAAAAACTGATGGACGGCAAACGACAGGGCACTACGCATACGGAAGACCGCACCAAAGGTATTGGCGCGCGGGCGCAGATGAGCGATGCTGCGCAGGTATTCAAAAGTGTGGCGTTTTTTCTGTAACGGATAAGTTGCATCGACCTCGCCGAGCAACTCCAGCCGGTCGGCCTGCAGCTCCCATGACTGACCGGCTGCCGGCGATGCCACCAGATCTCCCTGAACAGCAATGCAGGCCCCGGTACCCAGTGCGGTCATTGCCGGTGCCTGCAGCAAGGAAGCCGCAACGACGATCTGCAGTGAACCCTGACAGCTGCCATCGTTCAGGGCAATAAAGGCAACATCCTTCCCCCGGCGCACCGACCTGACCCAGCCGCAGACCCTGATCTGCTGTTGCCCACCAGAGCTGTTGAGTAATTCCTTAACCGTAGATCGTGGTTTCGACATAAACCTGCCAGTCCTTTAAATCTGTTCCACCAGCAAATGAGGTGCATATGTTCGGCCAGGCACTGTTATTCAACGAAGCGACCGCCACGTGACTCGATAAAAGGCCCGTATTCTCTATCAACCCTGACAATATGCTCAAGCAGCCAGGTGCGCAAAAAATTCAACAATTCCCGCCCTGCGCCCTCATCCCTTACGGTATGATCTTTTCTGAGTTCTTCTACTGCAGCAACAAGATTCCGATGTTCCTGCTGATGATCTTCCAGGCCGGGAAAATGGTACTCTGCCATCAATCTCTCTTCATGGGCAAAATGCTCAACCACATAGGTTTCGAGCATAGCAACAACGTCGGAATAAACCTCGCTCCCCCGTCTGTCGCGCACAGCCTCAAACAGAGCATTGATCTGCTCAACCAACCCTTGATGCTCTTTATCCAGAGCAACAATACCGGTTTCATAAACCTGCTTCCACTTGATTATCGCCATATTCACCCTCTGCTAATGTCTGCTAATGTCTGCTAATTTTTATTAAGTGTCGGCAGGTAAACCTCAAAGCTGCTACCACCGCCGGACTCCGACGATACTGACATAAAACCTCGATGGTTCTGGGTAATAATATGATACGCAATCGACAAGCCCAGTCCCACCCCCCGACCAACCTCCTGGGTACTATAAAAAGGATCAAACACCCGTCGACACACTTCAGAGGACATCCCCTCCCCGTTGTCCCTGACTTCGAGACAGACATAGCCCCCTCTGGCTTCAAGTCGCAGGGTAATTTGCGGATCGCTATCAACATTCACCAGCGCTTGCGCTGCATTTTTTAACAAAATAAGAACCACCTGTTGAATCTGCCCGGCATCACAGACCACCTCCGGTATGGAATGGTAATCACGAACAATAGTGATCCGTTGAAATTTCAGCTGGCGGCGCATGTCATAGTCGCTAACCGCCAGATCCAGAGTTCGTTCGACCAGATCATCCAGAGCATAGCGGGAGAAATCACTCCCCGAAGAGCGACTGAAGGTCTGAATATTTTCAACGATTTTTGCTGCCCGGGCACCAGCTTCGGCAATCGAGCCGATCATGGTGCCACACTTCTTCTCCTGCAGATAGGCGCTAATTGCCGTCATTGAGGTACCTAATTCTTTAGCTGTTTCAGTATTTTTACTGAACTCCGGCGACAATCGGCGCTGAAGCACCTGCACCGTCTGTAAAATCACCGCCAGAGGATTATTCAGTTCGTGGGCAAAGCCGGCCGCTAACCCGGCAATCGATTCGATTTTTTCTTTTTGAATCAGAATCTGCTCCAGCGCTACCTGTTCCGTCACATCATCAATATGAATGACCGCACCACCTTCATTCGCTTCGGGTAGCGGATAAATCAGAATATTATAGTGCCGCTGCGCTCCCCCCCGACCTGGCTCGTGCCCTTCAATCTTTTGCAGGCGAACCGGTTTTTGGCTGACCATTGCGGTCTGTAACTCGGCCTGGATAGTTTCATATTTTATCAGCTGCAGCGCTTCCCTCAGGGCAATTCCTTTGGCATGGGAGGACCGCAATCGACATTCCTGCTCAGCCCGCCGATTCCAGACCACCACCTTCAGTTCCGCGTCCACCGCTATCAGGATGGACGGCATGGAATCAATAATACGCTGAAGAAAGCTTTTCAGCTGGTTCAGGCTTTCTTCGGTGGTTTTACGCAGGGAAATATCCTGCATGGTTCCTTCAACAAACAGAGGATCGCCATTATCACTGTAAACCAAGTGGTTATTGAGCGCCATCCAGAAGAACTTGCCATCCTTACGCTTTGCCGGCACTTCAAAATTCTTACTGACGCCGTAATCATACAACTGACTGAGCAATCGCTGACGATCTTGCGGATTGACATACAACTGGTTTTCAAGGTCAACATAATAGGCAATAGCTTGTTCTTCAGAAGTGTGCCCCAGCATCGCCACCGCAGCCGGGTTCAGGGCCAGAAACCGACCATCAAGACTGGCGCGGTAGATCCCTTCGGTAGCGTTGGTAAAAATCTCTCGGTAACGGCTTTCTGAGTCCCGCAGGGAATCAAAGCTCTTTTCAAGACTGCCAAGCATATCATTGAACACCGACTCGATCTGAGCCCACTCATCAGAACGCTCTAACTGCATAGGGGTCGAAAGATCTCCCCCCTGAAAAGCCTGCAAGCGCTCCCCTACCTGCCCCATCGGCTTTTGAACGTGACGGATAAACAACCAGCGATGACTGACGAGAACAGCTCCTATCAGCACAAAACAGACGGCCAGCGCACCGGCAAAAACCTGACGTAAGGTATTGCTGATCTCCTGTCTGGCTGTTCTGACGGCGCCACTGGCTTGCTGATCGAGATCATGCATCGCAGCCGTGATCTGCTCAGTCAACATGTCAAGCCGCTGTCCCTGCTTGCTCAGCAGGGCAATTTCACGCTGATGTTGATGGAGCAGATAGGCCATATGATCAACCCGCCCAAGCAACTCACGTCCGAACAGGTTTTCGGGAAAGGCTCTGGTGGCAAACTTCCCGGCAATAGCTTTAATGGGTTCAAGTTGGGCAAGGATAGCGTGCTGATCCAGCGGCAGAAAAATCTGCTCATAGGTTCGATCGAACGACAAAAACATTGTCAAAAGTTGTTGAAAACCAACCCGTAACTGGCGCAACTCAACGAAGGTCTTCATCACCTGATCATCAGCAGATCCCGCCTTGATCTTTCTCATAAGCCCTTCACTGTTAAACATCAGCAGGTCATCCAGTCCTTCTTCCTGCCAACGCCGCTGTAAAAAAGTATAATTTATCCAGAAAGCGCGACTAAGAAATTTATGATATTCCTCCTGCAGCTGATAAAGCAGATTGCGCTGCTTATCATCCCTGACCTGACCGGCCAGTTGCTCAATAAATGTTTCCAACGCACGACCTTCAGTCGCAACCAGGTTTTCATTCCCGTAAAAGGTGGTGCGGAACACACCCAGGCGGGCTGCCAGCACACCAAAATCAGAACGATTCTGTGAATTGTCGAGGGCCTGCTCGAAGCGATTTCCAATAAGTTGATCGACATTGTCCTGCAAGCGCGTTAACAGCAGGGTAACAACGACCGTTGTCAGCAGGAAAATCAACAGAGAAAAAATCGAAAGAATTCTAAGACGCGAATTAATAGAGGTGAATTTTTTGTGAACAACCACCATAAAAAACCTGCCGTTTTAATACCTTAAAAAATGGAAAAAAGTACAAGGCACATCGCCAGGCACAGGAAGGAAAAATTAGCACGTTCAAACACAATTTACAAGGATCATGGCACTAAGCCATCACCCCTGGACAAATCATCATATCTTCATATTCCTGGCGCTTCCGCTGTCTCAACGGGAGAATCACTTATATTCTCGCGACTTGAGAAACTCGATTCCCTCCCACTGTTCGATGGTATGCTGTAAGCGCCACTCACTGGCGGCCAGATAGGTCAGCTCCCCTTCTGCATCGATGGCCAGGTTGTTCTGGTTTTTCTTCTGAAACTCCTCCAGACGCTTGCGATCTTTCGCTCGAATCCAGCGGGCGGTGGTAAAATCGACACCTTCGTAGACCGCGTTGACACTGTATTCGGCTTTCAAACGCTCCATGGTGACGTCAAACTGGAGAATCCCGACCGCGCCCAGAATAAACTCGGCGCCATTGACCGGCTTGAAAACCTGTACCGCTCCCTCCTCTGCCAACTGAATCAGCCCCTTTTGTAACTGCTTTGACTTGAGTGGATCTTTAAGCCGCACCCGGCGAAAATGTTCGGGTGCGAAACTGGGGATGCCGGTGAATTTAAGGGGTTCTTTGGTGCTGAAGGTGTCACCGATCTTGATCGTGCCATGATTGTGCAGACCGATAATATCACCGGGGAAGGCCTCTTCCACATGGGCGCGATCCTGGGCCATAAAAATAGTCGCATTGGCCAGGGAAATATCCTTACCGATCCGGTGGTGACGCACCTTCATGCCACGGCTGAATTTCCCCGAACAGATACGCAAAAAGGCGATACGGTCGCGGTGAGCCGGATCCATATTAGCCTGGATTTTAAAAACAAATCCGGAAAACTGCTCTTCATCCGGCGCCACCATCCGTTCGGCCGCGGCCCTGATCCCCGGTGGTGGTGCCAGTTCAACAAAAGCATCAAGCATCTCCTGCACGCCGAAATTATTAATGGCGCTGCCAAAAAAAACCGGTGTCTGGTTGGCGCGCAGGTATTCATCTGGATCAAAGGGGTTGGCCGCGCCCTGGAGCAGCTCAATATCATCACGCAATTCCTGCGCCTGGGTTCCGAGCAATTGATCGAGTTTGGGACTGTTGATGTCATCAATGCTGATGATGTCGGTTTTGCGGCGGTCTTCGCCAGGTCGAAACAGGTGCAGTTCGTTGCGGTAGAGATTATAGACCCCTTTAAATCGTTTTCCCATGCCGATCGGCCATGACAGCGGCGCACACTCGATCTGCAGCTTTTCCTCGACATCAGCAAGGATATCTAGGGGGGACTGGCCTTCGCGGTCGAGCTTGTTAATGAAGGTCAGCACCGGGGTATTGCGCATCCGACACACTTCCATCAGTTTTTCGGTCTGGGGTTCAACCCCTTTGGCACTGTCGATGACCATCAGAGCACTGTCGACCGCAGTGAGAACCCGATAAGTATCCTCGGAAAAATCCTGGTGACCAGGGGTATCTAGAAGGTTGATCTCAAAATCGCGGTAGTCAAACTTCATCACCGAGGAGGAAACAGAGATCCCCCGCTCTTTTTCAATATTCATCCAGTCACTGGTGGCGTGGCGATTCGACTTGCGTGCCTTGACCGTCCCGGCCATCTGAATCGCACCGCCGAATAACAACAGCTTTTCGGTCAGGGTGGTTTTACCGGCGTCCGGGTGACTGATAATGCCGAAGGTGCGGCGTTTGGCTATTTCCTGCTGCAAACTCATCTATAGTTTCTCCGTTTAAACAATCTATTATCCTGGTTATTCACTTCCCTCAAGCTGTTACTTCGTGACTTTAGTTTTGCGCCAGCGTTTGTGCATCCAGAACCATTGACCGGGATCGCGGCGGATGGCCTGTTCGATGATGCTTGTCAGATACTGGGTATTTTTAGCCAGCGCCGCCTCCCCTTCACCTTCAAGTAACACCAGCGGCTCGATCCAGACGTCATAGCGGTTATCGGGCCGGCGCAGACAAAAGGTCGGCACTATCGGAATCCCGTATTTCATCGCCATATTGGTGATGGCCGTCGTGACGTAAGCTTTACGACCAAAAAAATCGACATGAACAGAGCCCGGCGGTGATATATGCTGATCAAGCAACAAACCTATCGCGCGTCCCGACTGCAAGGACTTGAGGATCTGCCGCGCACCTTTGCGACTGTTGATAATATCTGCACCGAAGTAGGTACGAATCCGGTAAAAATAAGCATCGGTCAGACGATTTTTTAACGGTTTGGCGATGGTATCAAGCGGCACCCCCAGGGCCGGAAATACATAGTTTCCCGCCTCCCAAAAACCAAGGTGACCGGTCAGCAGAATAACTCCGCGCCCCAGGGCCTGGGCTTCGCGCAGATGCTCAACGCCGCGCAGCTCGAAATATTCTTCGGGCTTATCGACAGAAAACAGGTCGAGCCGTAGCGCATCGACCGCGCACATCCCCAACTGTTCAAAGTTACGCTTCACCAACGCTGCGACCTGCTGAGGGGACCAGTCAGGGAAAGCCTGGCGCACATTATCTTCGGCCAGCTGACGGCGTTCCGCCAAAAACCAGCGGCTTAAACTGCCGATCCGGCGGCCAAGGCGCAACGCTGCCTGGCGCGGCAACGCACGGATCAGCGGTGCAATCCCAAGCAGAGCAGCGTATTCAAGACGATGTCTGAACGGAACAGGTTTCATGTTTTTTGCAGGTTTAGCCATTTCGATAGCCATTTCGATAAAATACCGACCGGTGACTATAGCCTATCTTGACTAGCAGAAGAAAGCCTCTTGTCAGCAAAAAGCACCGCTGCTTCTCAGTCCCATCAACCAACCGACCCGACAGACACCTAAATTCTTGACCGAACAGGTCGATCCTTTTATGCTGTGCGGCGACCATCCCCGCCCTCTTTCAAGGAGCAATGACATGGCAGTCAATGAAGTCAACCATCCTCTGGTTAAACACAAGTTGGGGCTGATGCGCCAACACGACATCAGTACCAAAAACTTTCGTGAGCTGGCCTCTGAAGTGGCGCGATTGCTGACCTACGAAGCAACCAAAGACCTGGAAGTCGAAGATGAAACCATCACCGGCTGGAATGGTCCGGTAACAGTACAGCGGATCAAAGGGAAAAAAATCACTGTAGTACCGATTCTGCGCGCCGGATTGGGGATGATGGATGGGGTGCTGGACCTGATTCCCAGTGCACGGGTCAGCGTTGTAGGTCTCTACCGGGATGAAGAAACCCTGCAGCCGGTCACCTATTTTGAAAAGTTGACCAGCTCGATGGATGATCGAACCGCACTGATCCTCGACCCGATGCTGGCCACCGGCGGCTCTCTGGTCGCCTGTGTTGATATGCTCAAAAAGGCAGGCTGCAGAAGCATTCGTGGCCTGTTTCTGGTAGCGGTACCGGAAGGAATCGAACGCATCAGCAAAGCCCATCCCGATGTCGATATCTATATCGCCTCGATCGATGAACGTCTCAATGAAAACGGTTATATTCTTCCCGGCCTCGGTGATGCCGGTGATAAAATTTTCGGCACCAAATAAATACTCTCACCTCTTCAGGAGCCACAATGAAAAAAGCCCACGCCCCCACTGACTACAACTTTCGCCTGCAGGATGGTCTGCTCGGTGCCCAGATGCTGTTTGTTGCTTTCGGAGCCCTGGTACTGGTCCCCCTGCTGACAGGACTCGATCCCAATGTTGCTCTGTTTACCGCCGGGATAGGCACTCTGGTGTTCCAGATCATCACTCGTGGCAAGGTGCCGGTATTTCTAGCTTCCAGCTTTGCCTTTATTGCTCCGATTATTTACGGGGTCGGCCAATGGGGAATTGCGGGGACCATGTGCGGCCTGCTGGCCGCTGGTCTGATGTATGTTATTTTGAGCTTCATCGTCAGGATCTTCGGTAGCGGAATTCTCCACCGGCTACTGCCGCCAATCGTAACCGGACCAGTTATTATGGTTATCGGTCTGGTGCTGGCACCGGTCGCTATTCACATGGCCTCAGGCCGTACCGGTGACGGGTCCGCCTGGCTGGTACCCGAAACAACTGCTTACATCATTGCCGGTGTGGCCCTGGCAGTCACGGTGCTGGTGTCACTGCTTGGCCGCGGAATGTTTCGACTTGTCCCTATCTTGTGTGGAATTATTGCTGGTTACGTCGCCTCATTGGTCCTTGATCTGAGCGGTCTGACCGCCTCTTTACAGGCATCCTTTGATCCCGGCAATCTTCCCAACTGGACTGCGCCGGCGTTGATTTCCATGCAACGGGTGGTTGAGGCGCCCTGGTTGGCTCTTCCCAACTTCACCATGCCGGTCTGGAATCTGGAAGCCATCATCTTTATTGTTCCCATCGCCCTGGCTCCGGCGATCGAACATTTCGGCGATGTCATGGCCATCGGCGGCATCACCGGCAAGGACTATGTCCGCGATCCGGGTGTTCAGAACACCCTGCTCGGGGACGGTATCGCCACCAGTGTTGCAGCTCTGCTTGGGGGGCCGCCAAACACCACCTATTCCGAGGTTTCCGGTGCCGTCGCCCTGACCCGCTGCTTCAACCCCGCGATCATGACCTGGGCGGCCATCGCTGCAATCCTGTTGGCTTTTATCGGCAAACTCGGTGGCCTGCTCAACACCATCCCGGTCCCGGTCATGGGTGGCATCATGGTCCTGCTGTTCGGTGCCATTGCTGTCATCGGCATCAATACCCTGGTCCGGGCCGGCACCGACCTGATGCAACCGCGCAATCTGGCCGTTGTCGCCGTCATTCTGGTGTTCGGAATCGGCGGTATGACCTTTGATCTGGCCATCGTCAAACTCGGCGGCATCGGCCTGGCCGGCATCATCGGCGTTGTGCTGAACCTGATTCTGCCTTACGGCGTCCACGATTAATCCCCATCACAACAAAGCGGCTCCTTACCCACGGGAGCCGCTTTGTTACTTGCAATTCAGAAACCAGTATCTAAAATATCTGATTGCGGAGGCAAGAGCCTGTGCGACATGACGCCCTTGGTCGCCCCCCGCACAGGGGGCGAACCAGCCTGATTGGTCAATTTATGGATAACGGGGCGTTTCAATCCACGCCCCCGCACAGGGGGCGACACAACATCGTCTGAAATTTCATCTCTGCAGCGGTCGTTTCAATCCACGCCCCCGCACAGGAGGCGACCTGAAGCCCACGAAGACAGGGGTGTTTTTGTTGTCGTTTCAATCCACGCCCCCGCACAGGGGGCGACGTCTTCACCTGGCACTTGGGCCATGCAATATCAACGTTTCAATCCACGCCCCCGCACAGGGGGCGACAACTTAGTTGGCTTGAGAAGCGAGAGATGGAGTTGTTTCAATCCACGCCCCCGCACAGGGGGCGACCATGGGCGTTGCATTACGGAGAGTGGCCAAAAGGTGTTTCAATCCACGCCCCCGCACAGGGGGCGACAACTGGCCGCTATCGTTTCCGGTGACGACCCCATGTTTCAATCCACGCCCCCGCACAGGGGGCGACTAAGGAGGTGGCTTTCTCAATGGATATTGATGAGTTTCAATCCACGCCCCCGCACAGGGGGCGACCGGTAAAAATTCCCGTGTCCGTGTGGGCGGAGAAGTTTCAATCCACGCCCCCGCACAGGGGGCGACTGCCGACGTATTAAGGGCCGCGATCAGCAACAGCGTTTCAATCCACGCCCCCGCACAGGGGGCGACCTCACCCCATTATCAAACCGGCAGGAACAGCAGGTTTCAATCCACGCCCCCGCACAGGGGGCGACGTGGGAGCTAAAGCCAGGTGACGTGGACTTTACCGTTTCAATCCACGCCCCCGCACAGGGGGCGACTGCCGCTGCCCTGGCGGATTTCGCCGCCAAGCAAGTTTCAATCCACGCCCCCGCACAGGGGGCGACAAACTGCCAGCGGCACTCAACCACAATCCGGCTAGTTTCAATCCACGCCCCCGCACAGGGGGCGACCTGCAAATGCGCTTCACCGCTCACCAGGCAAATATGTTTCAATCCACGCCCCCGCACAGGGGGCGACTGTCCAACCCTCCTGGCCTTTTCGGCGTATGCGGCGTTTCAATCCACGCCCCCGCACAGGGGGCGACGGGGCGTTTATGTATGTCACGGGTGGCGGGGGAGGTTTCAATCCACGCCCCCGCACAGGGGGCGACCTGTCAGAAAAAGTCAAAGACATTGACGATAGGCTGTTTCAATCCACGCCCCCGCACAGGGGGCGACCCATCCGAATCATTACGCCGACCACTTCCCTTTTGTTTCAATCCACGCCCCCGCACAGGGGGCGACATATGTGCGCGAATGAGTTCCGAATCGCACTGTGTTTCAATCCACGCCCCCGCACAGGGGGCGACACCCTTTTTATCGGTGACACTATGAGCGATCAAGTGTTTCAATCCACGCCCCCGCACAGGGGGCGACTGCAACGCTCGATGTGCTTCGCATGGTTAGACCGTTTCAATCCACGCCCCCGCACAGGGGGCGACGACAGCTCCGGTGCCGTACCAACCGTCTCCCTCAGTGTTTCAATCCACGCCCCCGCACAGGGGGCGACGCGATAAAAACGCTGCACCGGCTCTTCGCTGGAGTTTCAATCCACGCCCCCGCACAGGGGGCGACTCAGCCACTATCAAAAATACTGTACCGACAACGGCGGTTTCAATCCACGCCCCCGCACAGGGGGCGACTTTCGACCGTTTTTGCCGGGATGCGTGCCTTGCCGTTTCAATCCACGCCCCCGCACAGGGGGCGACGCCATCGGCTCGGCGGTCGATGATGTAGTCATCAGGTTTCAATCCACGCCCCCGCACAGGGGGCGACCGCGGGTCAGCTTGGTGTTGCGGGGGATGCTGACGTTTCAATCCACGCCCCCGCACAGGGGGCGACCCGTTGTCGTCTTTGACCTCTGACGTGTAGTGCTTGTTTCAATCCACGCCCCCGCACAGGGGGCGACGCCCAACAGCAACTTCATCCTCGCCTGTCCAGTGTTTCAATCCACGCCCCCGCACAGGGGGCGACGCCGGATCTTTGCGCTTAAACGGCCACATTAGATGTTTCAATCCACGCCCCCGCACAGGGGGCGACATCAGAGCCGGTCAGTGGGTTTGCATCAAAGGTGACGTTTCAATCCACGCCCCCGCACAGGGGGCGACTGACGCGATTGACTACGCAACCGAGATCATCGGTGTTTCAATCCACGCCCCCGCACAGGGGGCGACCAGCGGCAATGGATGCCGATTGATGCCTTCGGTGTTTCAATCCACGCCCCCGCACAGGGGGCGACTCAACCGACTTTTCAACCGTTTCAATCTTTAACGTTTCAATCCACGCCCCCGCACAGGGGGCGACGACATGTGATCTCCTTAAAGTGCTGCGTAGATTTGTTTCAATCCACGCCCCCGCACAGGGGGCGACACGAGCAAAGCTCCGGGATGGGGTAAACAGAAGCCGTTTCAATCCACGCCCCCGCACAGGGGGCGACGCGCTGATAATGTCCGCAACGGCTGACGTGTACGGTTTCAATCCACGCCCCCGCACAGGGGGCGACATGCGCGAAATAATCTACCTGGGGCGCGATAATCGTTTCAATCCACGCCCCCGCACAGGGGGCGACGCAAAAAAAGGCGGACGAAACCCTGACTAAGCGGTTTCAATCCACGCCCCCGCACAGGGGGCGACGAGCTTTTACAGTTATTCCGGAAAACTCTCAACAGTTTCAATCCACGCCCCCGCACAGGGGGCGACGTATCTCTGCCCACACTGTGGAGAAAGATGGGACGTTTCAATCCACGCCCCCGCACAGGGGGCGACTGGCATGGGAGACCGCGGCCAAGGTGCGGCACATGTTTCAATCCACGCCCCCGCACAGGGGGCGACGTAATAGAGGGTGATGGTGTTGATGTTGAGACTGATGTTTCAATCCACGCCCCCGCACAGGGGGCGACTTTGCTGGCAAAGCAGGCATGAGGACGGAAAACAGTTTCAATCCACGCCCCCGCACAGGGGGCGACAGTCGAGGCCGCCCTGCTGCAGTCCGACATCTTCAGTTTCAATCCACGCCCCCGCACAGGGGGCGACGCTACCGCACAGGGACAGCAAGCAACGTTGATACGTTTCAATCCACGCCCCCGCACAGGGGGCGACTCGGCCCCGAACCAACAGACGCCGATCCAACAGAAGTTTCAATCCACGCCCCCGCACAGGGGGCGACGTCTGGCGCTGCTCCGGCCGCAATCCTGAGAGTAGTTTCAATCCACGCCCCCGCACAGGGGGCGACGTCAGCAGCATGGTGCCGCTTGTCTGATCGACGGTTTCAATCCACGCCCCCGCACAGGGGGCGACAAAAAAGCACTTAACCAAAAAAGGCTAAGTGCTTGTTTCAATCCACGCCCCCGCACAGGGGGCGACTGTCAATATTTGTGGTGTCATCGTTGGCGTAGACGTTTCAATCCACGCCCCCGCACAGGGGGCGACGCAGGCAAGCAGCAACAATCACTACGAGAGATTTGTTTCAATCCACGCCCCCGCACAGGGGGCGACGTTTGAGCGTAAAGTCGCCATTGTCAGGGTCAGTGTTTCAATCCACGCCCCCGCACAGGGGGCGACTGACCGGCATGATCGGTGCCGTCGCCATCAATGGCGTTTCAATCCACGCCCCCGCACAGGGGGCGACAACAAGCCGCCCTGCGCATCATCGCCGAAGAAAAGTTTCAATCCACGCCCCCGCACAGGGGGCGACCCCTGGCCGTCGGTGCCATCAAAACAAATATAACGTTTCAATCCACGCCCCCGCACAGGGGGCGACATGGAGACCCGCACCGGGGCCACCTCCACCGCTTTGTTTCAATCCACGCCCCCGCACAGGGGGCGACGAATGAATCAACCGCACTGTTCCATCCAATAAGGTTTCAATCCACGCCCCCGCACAGGGGGCGACATCGGCCATTTGTTGTCCCGTAGGGGCGATTCATGTTTCAATCCACGCCCCCGCACAGGGGGCGACCGTCAACAGCATTGGAGATAGCCGCGCGTAGGTCGTTTCAATCCACGCCCCCGCACAGGGGGCGACCAATACTGTCTGGCTGCCATGAACTGTTGTCTGGTGTTTCAATCCACGCCCCCGCACAGGGGGCGACTCAACCATGCGGGTTGCCGCTTCGAGGCCGGGAAGTTTCAATCCACGCCCCCGCACAGGGGGCGACGTTATCAACATCCATCGTGGAGTTTGAATAAAGATGTTTCAATCCACGCCCCCGCACAGGGGGCGACGCGGGTGCAAGAAGCGCCAGAAATGGCTTAATGAGTTTCAATCCACGCCCCCGCACAGGGGGCGACGCATGCCACGATCAAGCTCGACCTGGCCTCGCGTTGTTTCAATCCACGCCCCCGCACAGGGGGCGACCAGTGGAGGGGCTAAAATCACAAAGGATTACGTCGTTTCAATCCACGCCCCCGCACAGGGGGCGACGCTGATCGGCTGTTGCTGATGGCAACTCGGCTGTCGTTTCAATCCACGCCCCCGCACAGGGGGCGACACCATGCGACCCATTCTTTCGAAGCGATACGACGTTTCAATCCACGCCCCCGCACAGGGGGCGACGTGTTCTCGTTGCCGATAGTGACGCGGGTATCATGTTTCAATCCACGCCCCCGCACAGGGGGCGACCGGCGTAAGCAGTCATTGATTTGGCAGTGGGGGTGTTTCAATCCACGCCCCCGCACAGGGGGCGACCGCATGCTGCTAAGAGCATGATTCTACTTTGTTTTTTTCTTCTTTTTCGCGTACTTGTTTTATTTGTCGCAAATTCACGTCCATTTTTTCTATTGGTTAGACTTTCTATTTGTTTTTCAAAGATCTGCGTCCGCGCGAACCTGCCGGAAAACCACCCACCGCTTGGGGTTCGCTAAAGGATCAATGGCCCTTCCTGATCGATCCCTTCCTTGGCACCGACATGCTCAACCCTTTTTTTCCAGTTGGCTCCGAGAAAGTAGAATCTCAGGCTGTCCTGATGATGATCGATGACATCAATCAGTTGTTGGCGCATCTTCGTCCACTGTGCCGGGTCGACAATGCATTCAAAAACTGAGTATTGAACCCGCTGACCATGATTCTGACAAATTTTTGCCACCCGGCGCAGTCTCCTCGCTCCCGATTTTTCCATGGTCGACACGTCGTAACTTACCAGCACCATCATGATTCATCTCCACAGAAACGGGGGATACTCATCGAGATCGCCACGTAAAAAACGACTGAGCAGTTGGGCCTGGGCAATAACCAGCATTCCGACCGGAATCTTCTCTTGCAAAAAGGGGTGCTCAATCTCTTCCTGTTTGCGTTTCTGGTAGGCTACCAACACCTCCTTTCGGGTTTCGTCCGACATTTTCACCGCTCCGGATTCGGTCAGGGCAAAACCCCTTTTTTTCATTTGCCCGAGATTGATCAGTGACAGCACCAAACGATCCGCCAGCATGGGGCGAAACTCTTCCATCAGATCCAGGGCCAGGCTTAACCGCCCCGGCCGATCCCGGTGCAAAAAGCCGACTGCGGGGTCAAGCCCGACACTTTCCAGGGCAGATCGTGCATCGTGATAGAGCAGTGAATAAACAAACGACAGCAAGCAATTGACGGGATCGAGAGGGGGTCTGCGGTTGCGCCCGGAAAAAACGAAATCATTCTTATTCGTAACGATCAGGTGATTAAACTGATCAAAATAATCCCTTGCAGTTCGGCCTTCGAGACCACGAACACTATCGAGATCGCTCTCCTGCATTAAACGCTCGGCGTAGCGGGAAAAACTTTTTACTGTCTGTTCGATCCCCGAATTTCGAGTTTTATCGCCATGATCGCGTAAGGCCCGGTGAATACTGGTTCGGGAATTGATCACTTTGCCCAAAACAAACATCCGGGCAAGTTGCGCGGAGTGTTTGTCGCAGTCCGCCCGACGATACTGCTCCCGCCGCAGCAAGACATTGCCCGAGACCGACCCCTGTACCCGTGCCAGAAACCGACCGTATTCGGTCATGAAGCTGATGGAAACATCATTTTCGGCACAATGCCCAAGCAGAAACGGACTGCACAATACATTGCCGAAACACACAATCGAACCCAAAGTGTGGATCGGCAGGCGCAGCCGGGTTTCGCGCTCAACATTGACGACGACGGTTTCCCCTTCTTTATTGAGATAGGCACCCTGGGTGGTGACATAAAGGGTATTGAGCATTTTTCTCATGGCAGCCCCTCCAGAACGCGTGCAAGATAGTCCGTGACGGATTGATGTCCCTGACAACTTTTCGGCATGCAGAGTTGCAACAGTGAACATTGATCACATTTCTGTGAATAGATCGCCCTGGGCGTTATCCCGCCGGCAATCAGCTGGTGCGTATTCTGAATTGTTGTGATGGTCAGATCTCTGAGTTTCTTGTCGAGTGCGATCTCTTTGCGACGACGTTTCTGCCCGTAGTAGAGCGCACCCTGGGGGATTTCAACCTTCAGCATTTCCTCCAGACAGAGGGCCTGGGCACAGAGTTGTACCTCGTCGCACGAGTCTGCTTTGGGGCGACCGCGTTTGTACTCCACTGGAAGCACGTTGCCGTTATCATGAAACTCAACCACATCCGCCTGCCCACTCAAACCATAATGCGAAGAGCAGATCGGCAGGGCACGAACAACCCGTACTGATCCTATTCGTTCGCTTTTCCCGCTGTCAGCACGTTCATGCAGAATCCTGCCCTCGGCAGTGTAGCGATTTTCCGCCCACAGCTGTTCAATGTGGATCAGGGCGCACTGGCGCGGACAGAACAGGTAGTGCTGCAATGCGGAAATCATGATGTAATCGGATTCGGCGTACATATCAGTCTTTACGTAATTGTTTTTGATAATCTCTGTTCAACTGTTCCATGAACTCCTGTGCCTCCGCCTGCCGACGGTAGGTGTTTTTCGATTTTTCCGTTAGATGACGAGTGCCTTTGATGTCCGTTTCCTGTAACGAAAAGGCCCAACCACCGAGCTGACGCGAAATGCTCCGCGACAGCGATTTCAGATCTGAAATTTGAGATCTCAGATGATTGAACGCCGCCATGCGTTCAATCACATGGCAGATTGATCGCACTTCACCAGCGGAACCTTTGGCGTAATACAAAAACTGGATCAGCTCCGGGGTTGTGCCGCGTTCGAATCCTTCCGCTATGTTGTTCGACACCGACAGAGAGGCCCGCTGAATCTGGTTGGCAATGTCACCCCGTCCGCGAAAAGCGGAATTTTCCGTCACCTCAAAAACCTTTACGGTCAAGTCCACTCCGGATTTCCAAACCGGTACATCCTCAAAATTTTCATATTTCATGTTTCCCCCCTCTGCCGTTGAGCAGAACACTGCACATCGGCCATTTCAAATTTAAAATTTCAGATCTCAGATTATCGACAGCACCCTTTTAGAAATTTGAAATCTGAGGTCTGAAATAGCCTGTCGCACTTGCGGCTGGCGCTACAGTTTCTCAATAATCTCAACCCCCGCCGGAGCCGCACCGACGATCACGTCATAATCTTTGAACGACCGCGCCGGACCTTCGGTTCGGTTATTGCGTTTGATGTCGATCAGGTCGAAAAGTTTGTGCGCGGGGGCGTTGCCGAGTTTATCCTGATGTTTGAAGATAAAAAGTTTTTGAGCCGCCATTTCACCACGAGCAGCGGAACGGTCATGATCAAACATCTCCATTAAAGCTTTCCAGAAAAGTTTCAAATCCTCTTCCGAAAAACCAGTCTGTTTTGCTAATGGGGCAGAGATAAAGCCATGTGCCTTATACAGACCATAGGGAATGTAGGTTTTCCGGCCCATCGTCCGGTTGTCACCCCCCTGAGAATCTGCTTCTTTCCTTGTTTCTACCGCCATCCGTGTAATACTCGCTTCAAGTGGGACAACCGGATCAATACTTTGCGAAAAAGAAATCTGCACCGGCCCACGGACTTGCCCACAATTATTCTCTTTTGTCGACATGACTGCTCCGAACGTACGAACATCGAAAAAGTTTTTGCACATCCAAGCTCGAGCTTGACTGATTGTTGATGAAGTATCTTTCTTATCATCGATTGAATCATAAGCAGGTTTTCTTCGTTCGGAGAGGATTGCTTTTTCTTTTACATAAATATTGAACGGCGCCTGGTCTTCTTTGAGCAGTTCGACATAATTTCGAACTTTGCGCTTCAAACAAACATCGGTCGCAATTCCGTGACCGGTTTCCGGATCGATACGCGGCAAATTACCACCATCGGGGTCGCCATTCGGGTTGCCATTTTTCACATCGTATAACAAGATAAATTCATAACGATTCTGTATTTCTTCACTCATTTTTTCACCTCCTGGTTATTAACTTTTCGATAAAGATCATTTTTCTGTTGATAGTAAGCTATGGCAAAAAGTCCCTGATCCTGCAGGTTGATATGACTGGGGAAGTCGTTTATGTGCTCCATAATTTCCGAAATGCGTCGATCAGACATATATCCATATTCAGCCTTTTGAATGTGGTGTTGAGATAAACGAAGCAGCCGTGGGAAAACGCTAGCGGGCGTTGCAGAGGCAGCACTAAAAAAGCGATCCTTAATAGTTGAATTTACAATTCCCAAAGCATCTATCTGGGCTTTTTCCAGAACCGCAAACAACCGCCCTAGCAAATAAGCATCTTCTCGTCGTTCTGTATCAAGTGCCATTGGAACCTCCTTATTGTTATTCCGTTTCAATACAGCTTTCAAAATTGAAGCACGCAAATAATTGACACGCCCATCAGCTCGAATCCTGCCAATTACGCCTTGATAGAGATTTTGAGGATAGGCGACGCCAGTCAGTATAGAGCGAGTTAAGGCTCCTCCAAGAACAGGAGAAATGTCTTTTGTTTCTCTGGCAGTTTCCTTGAGCAAATGCCAAACACCGGGGAAAGGAATATTCTTTTCGGATCTCTCCATTTCTAAATTGTCAAAATGGTCACGTAAGCGATTTAGTAAATCCCCGACAGAGCTAGCATGCCAGAATCTAAGTGCCAGCCGGGCTTTGTTGACAGATAAGCCGAGAATGTAAAATTTTAGCTCTTTGTCTTTTTCCAGATCGCCCGGCAATGTACCGACTCGAACCGCTTGTAAAAATTTCTGAACCGAAGTCCCTGCCTCTTCAGCTTCAAAAGAGGGATTCAATACTTGCCCCATGAAGGTTTCAATCGGTGATGCCTTTTCGGCCCAGAAAACCGTCGCAGCAACACCAATCCGCAATCGCTGGGTCCTACTCCTAAGCAAGAATTTCAGTGCCGATGAACTTTTGAATTCCGCCTCTACCGAAATCGGCGCATTTGCACCTTTTTTCTTGCCATAGGATTCGTATGCAACTTCGTTGAAGGAAACCAATGACGCCCCCGAACCGAACTTGAATTGAGCATATTGCGACTGAATTTGGCCCACCTTTCCATCTATAAAATTAACTCCTTGTTGAAAAGACACCTTCTCCACATAATCCGCCCACAACTGCTGGATATCTTCACGCTCATGGATAAAGCAAGTGTCGCTTTGTAAACGAAAGGCAACCCACTTGCCGTGAGGGCCACAAATCTCTTTCCAGTCCCTTAGTCTCATGGCCTCTTCCGGGTTCCACCTGTCCAAAAATAATTTGGCCGCGACGACCCCTTTATCGATCGAGCTGCCACAGACCTCATCAATTAAGCGTTTGAAGGACCTATGATGAACTTCTTTTTTCGAACTGCCCGACATACCGAAAATGTAGTCCGCTTTATCCACCATAAAATTGGGCGTCTTTGCCGCCGCATTAGCACGCACATTGACCTGGTTCGTGTAGGGAACCATCGACTCCCTAAAACTATATGAATTGCCGTTTTTTACCCGTAAATCTTCAGGCTGACCGATCAAATTGCCAGATTCATCGAGTGTAATAACAAAGCCGATATCCTCAATACTGAAACCATACGGCGGCACCTCTTCGGCTTCTGCTAAGCGGTCATACAAACCGATTAATGACTGAAAGATCATGCGACTACCTCCTTGCGGCAGTCGATAATGCCATCCAGCATCACCGCCCGAAAAAAGTGCGGCGTCATGTTGTCGGAAAAATCGATGTCGTGCAGCATGAAACCCAAATCTTGTTCCCCCAAAAAAGGGGATTTTGGAAGTTCATCACACCATTCAAAATCGACCGGGAATTCCCTGCAACCGAAGTACGGCCGATGAAAACATTGCCCCTTTTTCGCTCGTCTTTCGAAGATGGCCAGATGTTTTCCTGGATCAGTATCATCGTCACCGGTAAGTTCAAAATGTGCCTCAATGACATAATCGACATTCCGCAAAACCATTGAAGCCCGTTGCTGCCGATCCTCTTCGATATAGCGGCAAACCGGTTGCCCGTTTTCCATGTCGCTACGATTTACGGAAACCCTATTCGCCATTTCGTTCCGCCGGACATTGTCAAACCGAATCGGCTGTAGTACATGGATACGGTCAATCACCCACCGAATTTCAGGTTTCCAATAGATCGCCTCTAGAATGCCCCGGGCAGCAGAAGGCGTCATCACATCATATGACACACGCTCCACCTTCATTTCAGGGCGGGTAAAGAGAGCGTAATCTCCTTTGACCCTTAACTTAATCCCATAACTCACCCAAAACCTCCTTTCTTTCAGCCGAAGAAAGCAACCCCCTCGGGCGCTTTGCATTTAAGACCGGTGCTGTCCGAATAAAGCTCATCTGAACGCAGGACATTGACACCGGGCATCGGATTCTCACACCAACTTTCTAAATCATCGAACTGGTAGGGATAAACCTGAACTGTGTACCGCTGAAGTTTGCGCAAAATTCCTCCTTTATGTTCCGCAAACGCAAGAGATTCAACAAGATCGATTGCTGTTTTTTCTAAAGCGACAACAATCGGCACCGTCGCCGATTCGATCATTTGGAAACGTGCTAAATCCTTGAATTGAATATTGCCATTTTGAAAAGATCTACACCCTTCGACAATGCCATCCTCATCAAGTCTCTGACTATTTTTCCAATAATAGTCGGCAAAAAATTCCTGTACACATTGTGGATCGGTCAATTTACCAGCAAAAGGGATAAAGAGCTTTTCGGCTGATTGTGCCGCCAGGCGGAAATAGGAACAACCGACCCCGTCGGGAAAGCTAAAGACAAAAACCTTGAGTGGAACTTTACTGCGGCCGTTCCGGTTACAACGTCCTGCTGCTTGGGCAATACTGTCAATGCCAGCGACCGCCCGATAAACACAGGGAAAATCGACATCAACCCCTGCTTCAATAAGTTGTGTACTGACAACCCGGCATGGCAAACCTCTTTTCAAAAGTCTTCTGATCTTTCGAAGTTTTCGTGAACGATGCTTCGGGTACATCAAGGCGCTCAAATGGATATTTACAGAAGATGGAGGCAAACCCTCAAAAACATCCAACGCTTGTTGGCGCGAATTAACGATACACAATGCCTGCTTATTCTCGACAAGTTTTTCTGCAACTTCCTGTGCGCTGAGTTCTTCGATGAAATGCTCTTCTGTCCGCTTTAATTCTTTGAATAACTTTGAAACATCCTGAATGATTTCCCGCACATTTTTCAGACCGGATGTGAATTGGCCGGAATATTTGATGGCTGGCTGGGTTGCGGTACAAAGCACTGACGTTACACCATAATTCAGCGAAAGCTCCTTGATGACCTCAAGACAGGGCTGCAGCTTTTCAACCGGAATGGCCTGGACTTCATCGAAAATAACAATGCTGTCGGTAACATTGTGCAGCTTGCGACACTTCGAGGTTTTGTTTGCATAAAAGGAATTAAAAAATTGAACGTTTGTCGTAACAATCACCGGTGCATCCCAGTTTTCAACGGAGAGGCGGGTTTTCCAATCAGCCTCATCCGGGATGTAATTGCAGTGATGTTCCAATACTGCATTATCGCCAAGCATGTCACGAAACACCGCGGCATTCTGTTCGATGATACTGGTAAATGGAACAACATAAATAATTCTACGTTTGTTCCAGTGGATGGCATGGTTTAGGGCAAATGCCAACGAAGACAACGTCTTGCTACCACCGGTTGGAACTGTCAGCGAAAATAGACCAGGTTCTATTTCGGCGGCACCTAAGCAATTGTCAAGAACAAGTTCTCTCTGTCTATTGACGTGCCGTTGATTTTCGTCTTCAATTTTGCCCACATTGGCCCGCAGTTTGTTAAAATTCTCCCAGAACAAGCAATGTAGCTTCGCTATTGAGGGATATTGCGCCCGCCACGCCGCCTTCTCCTTATCCAACGATTTTTCCGTATCCAGAAAATCAGCATCCACCAGGCAGGAAAAAAGTGTGCGGACAAAAAACTGTAACTGAAAACCAAGCCGATCCCCTTCCGGGTTAGCTACCGGGAAATTTTTCGGAAATTCAGGAGAACACAACGGAAACTGAACTTCAGGAATATCCACCTGTAATTTTGTTTCCAGTCCGGCACTTGCGGAATCTTTCCAGTTTGGAAGCCCACCATGGTGCCCAGCAATACAATAAGCCAACAGTTTTCCCGCTTCTTTGGAATGCTTAAATAACCACTGTGCCCCAATTGCGGCATGAGCCGGGTGACCAACGTAATACCTGGAAAACTCGTCCATAATTTTATTGGCAAAACGTAAATATGCCTGCCAAGGTAAGGTTCCCTTTCCTATGTCGTGATTTTTGCCAGCCATCCGCCCCCACTCCCCCGCGCCGAAGACAGAAGCAAACTCCTCCGCCAATTCCGCCACTCCCAGCAGATGCTCTTCCAGCCCCTGCCAGTCCGACTTATCCGGATTATGCCCGGAATGCGCATAAAAATTTTTCACCACTCTCTCCTCTCCCCCTCGCCCGAGCACACTACCCCACCAGAGTGTCAATAAAAGTCACACCCCCGAACAAAAACAACAAAAAACCGCAACGCACCGGCTTTTGTTTCAGCCGGTGGTTGCGGTTATGGTTGTAGCTCTGAGCGTTCATGCCTCCCCCCCCTTCGTCAGAAGGGATGTTAACCTTTCACGGAAGTCGGGGCAAGAAAGCTTTTTAAAACTCCACCACCCCTTGCATCATATAGACGCAAAGGGCGGTGAGACTGCTATGGTTCTGTATTTACATACCGATCACGACCATGGCAACAATATAGCCGACAATACAGGCGGTGGGTACGGCGATCAGGCCCGGGACCATGAAGCTGTGGTTGAAGTACCACTTGCCGATTTTGGTGGTGCCGGAACTGTCAAAGTTAACGGTGGCGATATCCGACGGATAGTTGGGAATAAAGAAATAACCGTAGGATGATGGCATAATTGCGATCAGCAGGGCCGGCGGCAACCCCAGGGACAGACCGACGGGAAGCATCATCCGGCAGGTTGCGGCCTGGCTGTTAACCACCACCGATACGACGAACATGGCCAGGGCAAAGGTCCAGGGGTGGGCGGTGACGATTTCAGTGATGCCGCTCTGGAAACTGGGCAGGGCAAACTTAAAGTAGGTGTCACTCATCCAGGCGATACCGAAGATAGCGATGGCAGCAACCATGCCCGACTTGAACACCACCCCTTCGGGAACCAGGGAGGCTTTGGTTTTGGTGACAATCAGGATCAGACCGCCAAAGGCCAGCATCATCATCTGAATGATGACGGCCATACCGATCGGCTTATCGCCCACGTTGATAGTTCGAAGTTCAGGAATCATGGCGACAACAACGATTGAGGCCAGGGCCAGCAGAAAGATCAACACCGCATTGCGAGCCGAGGTTGGCAGGGTTTCACCGAGGGTTGTCGCGGTGGTTTCTTCAATCCGTTTTTTCCACAGGGGATCCTGCAAACGACGCTGATATTCGGGATCTTTCTCCAGATCTACCCCACGGCGCATGCTGTAAAGGGACATGAGCAGCACCCCGGCCAGGGTGCCCGGCACCGTGACCATCAGAATCGACATCAATGTCAGATCAGGGACCAGATCGGTCATCTGCGACAGGTAGTAAACAACCGCGGCTGAGATCGGACTGGCGGTTATGCCCATTTGTGACGCGACCGAAGCAGACGCCATGGGACGCTCGGGACGGATACCGTTTTTCAATGCGACATCGCCGATAATCGGCATGATGGTATAGACGGCATGACCGGTTCCGAGCATGAAGGTCATGGTATAGGTGACCAGCGGGCCGAGGATGGTCACCATTTTCGGTTTGGAGCGCAACAGTCGCTCGGCCTTCTGCAGCATATACTTAAGACCGCCGGCCGCTTCAAGAATAGCGGCACAGGTGACTACCGCGATAATGATCAGCATGACGGTAATCGGCGGGCTGGTCGGCGGCATTTTAAAAACAAAGACCTGAATACTCAGACCGATGCCGGACACAACGCCTAAACCAATACCACCGTAGCGGCTGCCGATATAGAGCATCAGCAGCAGAAAGAGAAACTGGATATACAACATGGCAGACTCCTTTATGGGAGAAGAGGTGATCAACAAACCGGTCGCAACAAGCTCACCGGGTCCTTGGTTGTGATCACCTTAGGAGTCCTTTGGGTAACTGTAAATATTGTGGAATTAAAAAGAGTTTATTCTTTTGTGAGTATTATGATGATTGTGTTCACGACCAGACAAACAGATGCCCCTTTATCAAGTACGCACATAGCGCCGTTCCGGACGGCCGACAACACCGTAGATCAGGTCGGCCTTTAAATACCCCTCCGTGGTCAGATATTCCAGATAGCGGCGTGCGGTGGAACGACTGGTACCGATGGTCTTACCGACGTCCTCGGCGCTCAAATCAGCCACCCGGGGATCATCGAACACCTGCCGAACCTTGCTCAGGGTTAAGGGATCGATCCCTTTGGGCACCGACATGGAACCAGTATCCGCAGCTACCGGAATCTGCGCATGCAGCAATCGGTCGACATCTTTCTGTTCCAGTGAGGCACCACTGCGGGAGGCCAGATGAAGGGTACGAAAATTCTGCAGCGACTCCTGAAAACGCGGGAAAAATACCGGTTTGACGATATAGTCGAACACCCCGCCGCGCAGGGCATTCTGCAGGGTTGCCATTTCGCGCGCGGCGGTAATCAGGATCACATCACAGGGCTGATCGCCGGCCCGAATGTGACGCAACAGATCCATGCCGTTGCCTTCGGGAAAAAACAGGTCGAGCAATACCAGGTCGGGCTGCAGCACCTCAATCATTTCCAGCGCATCATCAATCCGCACGGCGACACCGACTACCTCGAAACCCTCCAGCTTGAAGACAAAGCGCTGATGCAGATCGGCAATGCGCAGATCGTCCTCCACTATCAGGACTCTGATTTTTTCTGTGGTCATCAGTTGACTCTCCGCTGTTTGGGTATCATCACCGTAAATAAAGCACCACCAAGCTCCCCCTGGCTGTAGGTAATTTCACCCTGCAGCCGGGTAACCGCATGCTTAACCAGAGGCAGTCCGGTGCCGCGGCCCTTCCCTTCTTTGGTTGTCACGCCCAGGTCAAACAGACTCTCAGCGATGGCGGGGGAAACGCCGACACCGGAATCTTCCACCTCTATCACCAGATCGGGTCCCAGATCGGTCAAATATAATCGAACCAGCATCTCGCCGCCCCGCTCGCGCACCGCTTCAAAAGCATTGTTCAGCAGATTTCCAAGAATAGTGACCAGCGCGTCACGATCCAGATGGGAGGGAAGATCAGCGAAGGAATTCTGCGGATCAAACTCCATCGTGATCTTGAGCTCGCAGGCACGATTGTATTTACCCAGGATCAATCCAGCAATCACCGGATCAGGGACCGCCTCAGCCAGAGTGCGCACCAGTTCCTGATAGCCGCTGGACTCGTTAATCACCAGATCAAGGGCTTCCTGATAGGCTTCGAGCTGGAGCAATCCGGCGATGGTATGCATCTTGTTGGAATATTCATGGGTCTGGGCGCGCAGCAGTTCGGAATACTCCTGGACGTGGGAGAGTTCCTGGGTCAAGCGATCAAGTTCATCCTTGGGGCGAAAGCTCACCACCATGCCACCATCCGCATGCTGCAGTGGAACAATGTTGACCAGCATCACCCGTTCGGCCAGGAGCATCTCCTGATCAAGCACCGGTTTGCCGTCCGCAAGAGCTTGTGCCAGATCGGGACAGGGACAGATTTCGGCCAAAGGGTGCCCACGCATATCATCCATATCAGTACGTGAAAGATATTTCAGTGCGGCAACATTGACAAAGGTCAGGTATCCGCGCCCGTCAACCGCGATAACCCCTTCACGTACAGCTCCGATAATTGCACTGCGCTCCTTGAACAGGGCTCCGATCTCATGGACTTCGAGGCCCATGATCGCAGCCTTCAGGCCCCGGGCAATGAGGGTTGCACCAAAAACACCAAACAACAGCACAACGCCCACATAACCGATAATTTCATTGCGCTGTGTCCGTATCTGATCGTTGATCTGACTGGTGAGATAACCAACCGCGACAAAACCGATAATGCGTCCTTCACCATTCACGACCGGGACAATACCTCGTAATGACGGTCCGAGGGTGCCGACCGCTGCCGAAACGTAGGATTGTCCTTCGCTAAGGGCCGGGCCGAGATCCCCACCAACAAAAGCCTTGCCAATCCGATCCGGCTCCGGGTGCGACAGACGAATCCCCTCGCGATCCCCAACAACGACATATTCCGCCCCGGTAACTTCACGCAGTTTCTCGGCAACCAGCTGAACAGATGCAACATCATGGTTTTTTATCCCCTCCATGATCACTGGATTCATCGCCACCGACTGGGCAATGTTCAGTGCTTTACGTCCGAGCTGCTCGCGCAGGGTGCGCTCGGAAAAATCGGAAAACAGTGCTCCGATCAAACTGACCAGAATCATCAGCAGGATCGTCACAAGCAGACTGAGCTTGACCTGCAGGCGACGGGGCAAAAGGCGATCAATCAACTGGAACAATGCATCCATCTGGTTTCCGTTACCTTTACCGTGCTTAAAGGTCAGCCGGCAACGCCGATCAATTCATGCAGACGCTTCCTGGTGGCAGAAGGATCACAATGAACAAAAGCCTGCCAGCCACAGGCGATGGCACCGCGGATGTTTTCCGGCTTGTCATCAATAAACAGGGTGTGCTCAGGCTCCAGGGCAAAACGTCGCTGCGCGGTTCGGTAGATATCTGCCGCCGGTTTCATGGACCCGGCTTCAAAGGAGGCCAGACGATCATGACAATAAGCGTCCAGATCATAGGTTGCTGACAGAAAATCCCAGTGGAGTTTGCCGATATTGGAGAGCAGATAGACCGGATAGCGGTTTTTCAACTCACGGGCCAACTCCAGCATTTCAGGTATTGGAACAAAGAGACCGTTCCATGCTTCCGTCAGCTGGTCCTTGCTGAGGGGATCAGCAAGGAGTCGATTCATCCCGGCAAGAAATTCATCACAGGTTAAATAGCCGTGTTCATAGTCGTGCAAACGGGCCTCCACCAGAAAGCCTTCCGCCTCGGCGTTTTGTACCCCTCGAGAACACATCAGGGCAAAGAAATCATCGTAACGATAATCAATCAGGACCTTACCCAGATCGAAAACAATATATTTAATTGGTGCCGCTGCTGGTTTCATGCCTTGTCTGCCTTGATCCGCCGGCACTCCAGATAAAAACGCTTTTCGTCAGCTTCGCCCATGGAGAAGGTTTTGCGCGGCAGGGCACCATCAAGCACGATGGTACGGAACAGGTCGTGCTTGGAGATGGGGGGAAGAAAAAAACCGGCGCTGTTTTCCTTGCTGCCCAGACTGGTCACTTCGTGCTCCCCGTGGATATAGTCGATGCGCACTTGGGAGTTACGAGCGAGAAAGTCATCGAGAAAGGCCTGCAAGGATGCGACTTCGAGGGTGAACTCGGGGTCGGCAATATCACAGGTGAAGAACTGACCTGCTACCACCATGACAAAGGCATGCTCGGCCTGGGCCTCGTCAATATTCTTCTTGGCCGCTTTGAGATCCTCACATTGGCTGGTAGTCACTGGCGTACCACGCCGGCCAAAAAATTCATCCATCTGTTGTTTAAGTGCCTCGCTATCAACGTCGAACAGTACCCGGTGAATCGCCTCGAATTCCAACCCCGGATCATGCACGTTAACCAGTTCGACCAGGGCAAAGCGTGCCGGATGATCCATCACCTGCTGCGGATCACCGGCCTCTTCTTTGAGCTTTTCCCAGATCGCCTTGGCCGTGGCGAAGGAGTGATTTCCGTCCCCCATGGCATAGAGCATCACTTCCCCTTCGACATTATAGCGGGTGCGATAGGATTGCGGATCGGCGAGTTTTTCCAGCGCGCCAGCAATCTGGTCAAGCAATTCCGGTTGATCAACGCGATACCCCTTCAGATACCCCCCCTTGCACAGCAGTTCGACATCATAAACCTTCTCCAGTTTTTCCTCGAACAGCGGCTCGATCACCGTGCACTGCGGATCATCGATCAGCACCATGATGTGAGGCAGTTCAATCGGTGCATTTTCACGCACCCGGATCCTTGGTGGCAGCCGTTCAACAATAGTTCCTTCGGTAGCACGGATCAGACTCTGGGAGCCCGGGCGGTAATCATAACGCTCCAGGTCAAGAGCCACCATCAGCCCCTTGCGTGAGGGCACAAGAGAGGTGCGTCGATTGACCAGAATCAATCCGGGCGGCTGTTCTTCCAGCACCCCCTGTTCCAGGTAGGTTTCCATCGTGCGATTGATCGCCTGGATGCGATCTTCCACGTCGGCATCTTCCAGATACACTTCCGGCAGGGTCAGCCTTAAGGTCGATGGGGCCATGCCGATCTGCTCATCCAGATGGCGCCAGTAGTCACGATCAGAGGTATACTGATCACAGGCAATCACCGCCCAGCGCTGCATGTCGACCCCTTTTTTCGGCAGGAGAATTTTTGGCACCTGCAAGCCGATACGTTCAAAAATCATGATTCGATCCTTTCCTTCCAACACAAAATGAATGATGCGTAGAGCAATTTACCATTCTTACATGTTTCAACCCCCCTTGAAAATACCAACCTTAATGATTAGTTCTTGACATCTCCCCGCTTCAGTCCCTATAACCGATCCACAATTGATCGTTTCGCCGGTGCCGCAAGGCTTGTTGCTCTGCCCTGGGTAGAACAACAACGGGAAGTGAGGTGAAAATCCTCCACGGACCCGCCGCTGTAAGCGAGGCAAGTCTTGTACAACCATGCCACTGGTTTGTTAAACTGGGAAGGCCGTACGAGATGCTGGTTATAAACCGGAACCTCGCAAGTCAGAAGACCTGCTGTCGAAACATCCACTTTTATCTCCCCGGGTAAGGGAGCGTGGGCATGCGCGGCTTAAAATACGGAAACCCGCCCCTGTCTTGTCAGGTGGCGGGTTTTTTATTGCGCCTCCCACGCTTTCCACATGGGAACACAGGAGGAAACAAAGATGGTAAGAAGGACCTTCGTATTGCTGGGTATACTGTTACTGACCGCAGTAACAGTACAAGCCCAGGAAACCCTCATCATGGAACCGGTGGTGGTGACGGCGAGCCGGATTGCGACCCCACTAAGTCAGACCAACAGTGCCATCACCGTCATTAGTACCGAACAAATTGAAAGCAGTGGACAATCGCTGGTGACAGATGTACTGCGGCGGGTACCGGGAGTCGATGTTTCGCGCAGTGGTGGTCCCGGCGGCAATGTATCGATCTTCATGCGTGGCACAGATAATAAACACACCTTGGTTCTGGTTGACGGGGTTGAATACGGAGACCCAGCCGGCATTGCTGCTGATGCCAACATTGCCCATCTGACAACTGACCAGATCGAACGTATTGAAATTGTCCGCGGACCACAGAGCGTGATCTACGGCTCGGATGCTATTGGTGGAGTCATCAACATCATCACCAAAACCAACATCGATCAGGCGAAACCCCAGGCACATATCGCAGCAGAAGGCGGCTCCTACAATACCCGTAAGTTACAGGGAGGCTTCAGTATCGGCCAACAAGCAGGCTATCTCTCCCTCGGTTTTTCCGATCTGCGCAGTGATGGTTTTTCTGCAGTAAGTAAAGAATATGGTGGCAGGGAAAAGGATGGCTATGAAAACACATCCATTACTCTTAACTCCGGCGGGCGCTTGACGGATCTGCTCGAACTCAAATTCAATCTGCGGTACAGCGATAGCACTTCTGATTACGATGATTTCTTCAACAAAATCGATGCTGACAACTCCACTGATCAGCAGACCCTGACCTCCGGACTGCGTACGACTTTCCATTTACTTGATGAACGTTGGCTGCTGACCTTGGCGGTTGCCCACACACAGATTGAACGTGAGAACCACGAACCTGCCGGATTTTCCCCCGTGTATGATTACAAGGGAAAAAAAAACAAGGTGGAACTGCTCAACGAATTACGTATTAATCCACATAATACCCTGATTTTCGGCGCCGAAGCTGAACGGGAAGAAGCAAAAAACAGCTTTGGCCAGGATGACAGAGCAACCCACCATGCCCTCTTTGGGGAACATCGCCTGACTGTTAGTTATTTTTCCACCAACTTGGGCGTCCGCTACGACGATCACAAGGAATTCGGCAGTAAAACCACCTGGCGCGTCGCCCCTTCTTATACCTTCAATCAGACAGACACCCGCATTCGGGCAGCTGTCGGCACCGGCTTTAAAGCCCCTTCCCTTTTTCAACTCTATGATAGTTTTTCAGGCAACCCGGATCTTCAGGCAGAAAAAAGTCTAGGATACGATATCGGTATCGAACAGACCCTGCTTCAGGGCGTAATGGTTCTTGATGTTGCCTGGTTCCGCAACGATATCAGCAACTACATCGACTATGACTTTACGTCTTGGCAGTACAACAATGCAGGGGATATCCGTACCCAAGGTATCGAAACCACTATCGACATCTATCCTGTCGATATTCTGAACCTACAGCTCGGCTATACCTACACCGATACCAAAAACAAGGATGATGGCTCACGTCTGCTCAAACGCCCGCTGCACAAAGGTCACCTGAATATCAATCTCTACCCGATTGACAAACTGGAAATTAACAGCAGCCTGATTTTTATTGGCAAGCGTGATGATGTAGGCAATGAAGAACTCAGTTCCTACAACCTGGTTAACCTCGCCACCTCCTACCAGATCACTGACAACCTCAAACTCTTTGGAAGAATTGACAATCTTTTCGATAAAGACTACGAAGAGGTTGCCGGTTACGGAACGGCGGGTCTGTCGGGTTATGCCGGGGTGAAACTCAATTTTTAATACTCGCTCTTAGTGCAGTGATTAAATTGACAGGCAGGGGCGGTGATTAAATTCAAATGCAGGGCGGGGCAACCCCGCCCCTACCTTTTTTCGGAGATCCTTTTGCGGTTTTTTCTGACATTATTTCTCTTCATGCTCTTCACAGCTCCCTTATCGGCAGCAACCTTCACCGACGCGGTCGGGCGTGAGGTTGTTCTGGACGAACCGCCGCGGCGCATTATTTCGCTGGTGCCGAGTGTGACGGAGATTCTTTTTGCCCTGGGGGCGGAAGGACAACTGGTTGCAGTTACCGATGCCTGTACCTACCCCGAAGCCGCAACATCTCTGCCGAATGTCGGCCAATATGCTGATCCGAGCCTGGAACAGATTCTGCTGCACCGCCCTGATCTGGTCTTTGCCTCCGCCGACATGAACCGCCCGGATCAGGTCACGCGTCTGGAATCCCTTAATATCCCGGTGTTTGTTGTGTATCCGAACCGGGTGCAGGAAACCCTCGAGACGATCCGCGCCATTGGTCAGGTGACGGGACACATCGGCGCTGCTGAAGAATTGATCGCTGATTTTTCCAGACGTCTGCAGCGGATCGAGCAACAACTTCAGGAACGACCCCGGGTCAGCGCGCTGGTCTGCGTCATGCTGCAGCCTTTAGTGGTAGCCGGACCCAACACCATCGTCGGCGACATTCTGCGCTATGCCGGAGCCAGCAACCCGGTTCCAGCGGGCAATAACAATTATCCGACCTGGAATATGGAAGCCCTGCTGCGCACCGATCCCCAATTTATTATTGTTTCAGCCCATCCGGGACAACCGGCACCGGCAACAGTCTTTGATCAATGGCCGCAATTGCAAGCGGTGCGCGAACAACGTATTATCGAAACCGTCGCCGACTGGATCCACCGTCCCGGCCCGCGCATGATTCTCGGTATCGAAGCGTTGGCCAGGGCTCTGCACCCGGATATGACTATTGGAAACTAACCCGCATCCTTTTTCCCGTCGTATCGGCCAGCTTGCCTTGTTGTTGTCACTGCCACTGGCCTTCTACATCAGTCTGAGCTCCGGCAGCTTTGGCCTCTCCTTCAATGAACTGACCACCCTGCTTCTCGCCGGTCCGGGGGAGAGCACCGAACAGGTAATCCTCTGGCAGATCCGTCTGCCGCGGGCCCTGCTGGCCGGTCTGGTCGGAGCGGCATTGAGCCTGGCCGGGGCCACTTTTCAGGCAACCCTGCGCAATCCCCTGGCTGACCCTTATCTTCTTGGTGTTTCCGGTGGTGCAGCATTGGGAGCGGTTGCCGCCCTGACAATGGGGTTCAGCGCGACTCTGCTGGTACCGGTGGCGGCTTTCTGCGGTGCTCTGGGCACCCTGTTGCTGGTCTATCTGGTGGCGCGGGCCCATAACTGTTCCCCCCATACCCTGATCCTCTCCGGCGTGATGATCGGCAGCCTGGCCGGCGCCCTGCTGTTATTTGTATTATGGCAGGCGCCAACGGAAGCGGCACGCCAGGCCATTTTCTGGATGGCCGGGAACCTGTCCCTGGCTCACCCGGGGGCTTTGCAATGGAGTTGGGCATGGATCGGCAGCGGCCTGGTGCTGCTGTGGTGGTATGCTCCTTGCCTTGACCTGATGACCCAGGGAGAAGAGACCGCGGCAAACCTGGGAATCCATGTCGGGCGCACCCGCTTTATCCTCTTTGCCATTGCCGGCGGGTTGACGGCAGCGGCAGTCGCGCTGGCGGGGATGATCGGTTTCGTCGGGCTGGTGATCCCCCACATCTGTCGTCTGCTCTGGGGTCCTGGACACCGACGCCTGTTGCCTTTCGCTGCGGTGCTGGGTAGCAGTTTTCTGATGATGGCTGATGCCATCGCCCGCAGTGTTTATGCGCCGGCAGAGATTCCCGTCGGTGTCGTCACTGCTCTGCTCGGTGCGCCCTTTTTCCTCTATCTGTTACAGCGCAGTCGGGGGGGAATGTGATTCAGGCCAGCAATCTCTGCTTTAGTTTTGAACGTACGCCGATTTTCAATGGCCTTGACCTGCAAATCGAGGGTGGCGAAATCCTTTCCATTATCGGCCCTAACGGCTGCGGCAAATCGACCCTCTTGCGTCTGCTCCGCGGGCATCTGCGTCCTCAGACGGGCGAGATTCGCTGGTATCAAACCCCGCTGACTCAAATGTCGTCGCGCAATCTTGCGCTTATGGTCGCCGTGGTTCCCCAGACAACCCACATTGATTTTCCCTTTACCGTCCGCGAAATGGTGGCCATGGGGCGCTACCCTCACCGTCAGGGATTATTCACTTTGTCCAGTGGCGATGACGACAAAGCGATTCAGGAGGCGCTGGCCTTGACCGATGTGGTGGAACTGGCGGAACGACAGGTCACTCAACTCAGCGGCGGTGAACTTCAGCGGGTATTACTCGCCCGAGCGCTGGCGCAAAACACCCCGGTGCTGTTTCTCGATGAAGCCACCAGCCATCTCGATATTGATCACCGCCTTGAACTGGCTGAACTGCTGGTACGCCTCAACCGTGAGCAGGATAAAACCATTGTTCAGGTCAGTCACGATCTGGATCTGGCAGCAGCGATCTCGAGTCGGATCCTGATGCTCTCAAGCCACGGCGAAATCGTCGCCCTCGGCACCCCGCAACAGGTGATGACTGCGACCAATCTGCAGCGCCTGTTTCGCGTCGATCTGAGGGTCGAAACCAATCCCTATACCGGCACCCCGCAGATAACCCCCCTGATCAATGCGGCACCACGCAAGCTGGATAATCTGAAGATCCACCTCTTCTGTGGTGGCGGCAGCGGCCGGATTCTACTACGCCGACTGCATCTGGCCCAGGTCGATCTCAGTGTCGGGCCATTAAATCGGGGTGATTCAGACCACATGACAGCAACAGCCTTAAGCATTCCCACCATCGAAGAGCTGCCGTTCCGCCCTTATTCGCCTGCTGCTTTAGCACAAACCCGTACACAGATAGGCAGGGCAGACATCTGTGTCATTGCTACCAACTGGTGGGGAGAGGGAAATCTGAACTGCCTGGATCTGGCATTGGATGCGCAAGCGCAGAACAAAACCATTTACTTAATCAATCCCCGACACGAAAATGACTTTACCAACAGACGCGCCTGGAGCAAAATCGAGCAATTACAACAGCAGGGGGCGGTCTGCTTACGCAATGAAGATCAGCTGTTCGAGCTTCTGCAGGTTGGGACATAAACGTTGGAGAAAGACTGTTTTCAAAGAAAAAACCGTTAAGGGAGATCATCTCATGCCCGCCACTGACCGTTGCCGCATACTGATCGCCGATGCCGAGCTGATGGGTCTTGCCAGTCTGATCGGGACCCTGAAGGATCGCTATCATGTCGTTACCGCCAACTCCAGCGATCAGCTGTTAAGCCTGCTCCAGCAGCAATCCATCGATCTGTTGTTGCTGGATACGCGTCTGCCGGGGAAAGATCCATTCCAAATCTGCGAAAGATTACGACAAGACGATAAAACCACTCACCTCCCGATCATCTTTGTTGCGCCGCAAGCCTCACCCCAACAGGAAGAAAAGGCTTTTGAGTGCGGCGCCTCAGATTACATCGTCCGCCCCTTTACTGCCCCTTCGGTCAAAGCGCGGGTCAAAAATCAATTAAAGCTCAGCGCCGCCCTGGCGGAACTCAAGCGTCTCAACACCCTGGCCCTCGATGCCAATCCCAACACCGGATTGCCGGGCAACAACAGTATTCACCAGGAGCTGGAGCGGCTGCTGAACAGCAATGAAGAGTACTGTGTTATCTATGCCGACCTTGATCATTTCAAACCCTACAACGATGTCTACGGCTTCGCCCGTGGCGATGACATGATCATCTTTACCGCCAACGTGATCCGCGTTGCCCTGCACGCTGCCGGTTGCGGCAACGCCTTTCTTGGCCATATCGGCGGCGATGATTTCATGTTTACCCTGCCATCACATGTCGCCGCGCGGGTTACTGATGATATTCTTCGGCGCATCGATCTGGGAATCCCTGAATTTTACTCACCCGATGATCGGCAACGTGGCCATATCGTGGCGGCTAACCGTGAGGGGGTTGAGCAGCTTTTTCCTTTGGCCAATTTAAGTTTGGGGGGAGTTGATCTGGCGGTGCGCCGTTTTGACAATGTCCTGGAGATGATCGACGCCTGTACCGAGATGAAAAAGCTGGCCAAACAGAGCACATCGAGTAGCGTTCAGATCTGCCGGCGGCGGGGCTAGATTTTTATTTAGAAATGTTCGGGATGGCGAAAAGAAAGCTCAAACCGCCCGAGAAAGTTCTGCAGCAGGCGGTAGGTGATGCCCCACAGGGGCCTATTGCTCCACTCAGGCAAATCAATGACCGGATGACGACGCCCGGCGCCGCGATAGTGAAACTGGTGCAGGCGATTACGGGTCGGATCAAGCAACGTGCGAAACGGCACCCAGAACAGATCGACCACCTCACCGTTGAGGCGAAAATCAGGCTCCCGGTCAAGCTGATAGACAAAGCAGGCTATGTGAATTGACAAATAAGCCCCAGCCAGATCATCATTGCGGCCAAGGTACTGATGTGGAGCGAGTTCCAGCCCGATTTCCTCGAAAGTTTCCCGTTCGGCAGCGGCCCGTGGACCGGGATCTGTCGGATCAACGCCCCCCCCC
>RRYU01000577.1_pt1 | contig 38601 bp, 34 predicted proteins | sample 2162651 | NCBI WGS metagenome assembly RRYU01 (sample SAMN10267283, study PRJNA491782) | microbial mat metagenome | isolation source: biomat in the production well | place: Japan: Minami-Kanto gas field, natural gas well KTG3 | collected 2017-06
GGCTCCAGGGGAGCGAGGTCGGTTGTGAGTTCAATTTTTCGTTTAGTCAGTTCAGTCTCCAGCAGTGGTCTGGTTCCCATGATAATGTCATTAATCTGACAGCTTTCCAGGGTTTTTTTCACCCGGCTGGTTTGACGCGCAAAGCGCAGCAATCCCTGAATGATAGAACTGCTTTTTTTCGCCTGTTCGGCAATGATGGAGGCCTTTTCCTTTTGGGCAGCTGTTAAACTTTTGTCTTTGAGAAGCAGACGCGCATAACCAAGCACACTGCCGAGGGGCGTATTCAATTCGTGGGCAACGCCGGCTGACAGTTGGCCTATGGCCGCCAGCTTTTCGGCATGGTGATAAAGTTCGGTGCGTTTTCTTTGTTCGGTGTTGTCGCTGAACGTCAACACCTTGCCGATTGGTTTTCCGTCACTACCTTCAAGTTGCCCGACATTGACGGAAAGAACACGCTCTTCTGAGTCATTAGCCTGATAGATCAGCTCAACGCCTTGCAGTTTTCCGGATTTGGTTTTAAGGGCCGCCCCCAACTCTGGAAAAAGGGTTGTTAACGGCTGGTCTTTCATGTCTGCAAGTAGCCAGTGCGTCATTTCTTCTGCTGCGCGATTCCAGGAAATGACACGGTCATCTTTATCCAATACCATCAATCCTTCTGATAAGCTTTCGATGATCGTAGCCAACTTCATTTTTTCTGAAAGGCAAAATTCCTTCATCTCTTTTTCGGCAATTTCGGCTATTTTTTTTTCTGTTATTTCCATGGAGACTTCGATAACTTTTTCTACAATGCCATCTTCAGAGACAGAAAAAGGGGTTGAAATGATCTGAAAACAGCGTCCTTTTTTCCAAATTTCACGTACCAGTGTTGATTTGCCGGTGGCAAAAGATTCGCGTGCCGGACATTCGCAGATTGGGGAACAACGATCAGAATAGACTTCGTAGCAGAACTGACCGACGACGTTAGACATGTTGGGGTCTACCAGTAATTCGCGCTGTTTTTGGTTATAACGCTCGATAGTGTAATTACGGTCAATGATCGATATCCCGACGCCGGTGGCATCAAAAATTGCCTGAAGTTCGTTTTTGGTGTGGGTCAGCTCATCAATCGTTTTGTTCAGTGTGCCGATAATCTGCCTGAAAGAATCAGCGACAATGCCGATAGGATCCATTTCAATGAGGGCGCGGTCGTCAAGTTCTTCCGGTCGCAGGGGAGCGGTTCCCATGACTTCCAACAACTGGTTGGTTTTTTCGCGGATGTAACGGACGTAATCCTGACTGCTGCAAGGGCTTTCGGTATCACCTCCGGCGCGGGCAGATATCGGGGAGTCAGTTTTTTTCATATGGTTTTCCTATGGAAATTTCATAGTGGTGATCGATTTTTTTAACATCGACCAGATAACCCATTTTGCGTGCAGACTCAGGAACAGTGCGGGTGCTGTCACGATGATCCGTGCGTACCAGCAGGCGGGTTTTGCCGGAGCGCAAACTCTGCTCATGCTGGTTAAGTGCTTTAAGCACAACCAGCAGGCAGGCTGGACAAACCTGACCGAGGATATTGAGATCGACTACGTCAACGACTTCTCTTGATTCCATATAATTACCTCAGTAATAGACGGGGCAGCACCAGAGTCCCCAATTTAATGCCAATCAGCATACAGAAAACGAACAAAATCGATTGACTGGACAACAAAGGGATACCACCGAGCAGGTGTTTGATATTACATCCCTGTGCCATCCGCGCCCCGAGGGCAAGGAGCAGCCCGCCACCGAAAGCCATTATGCCCTGACGCAGTGGCGGCCAGCCGTGCAGGCGAAATTCTTTGAGCAACAAAGCGTTGACAAAGGCGCCCAGCAAAATTCCACACAGCAACGCCCCTTCCGTATTGGCATAAAGATCCCACCGCGGGCCGGCACTCCCACTCATCACTTGCTCACCGCTGATGATTTCCAGCGAAATCTTCTGAAAAAATTCCACCTCGGCTGCATGGGCTGGCACCAGCAAGGACTCAAAAAATGCGCCAAACTTGGCATAGGCGGTGGAGATTCCCAGGGGCCAACCACTCAGCTGATATGCCGCAACATTGGCTCCGGCCAGAAAAAAAGCGACATAGAGGGGCTGAAGATAGCCAGTCGCTGCACTGTCGACAAACCATAAATTTCGTTTCCTGCCATGCACCACCATGACTGCCAGAGTGCAGAAAAGAAGCAACCCCAACGGACGGGTCCCCCAAGGCCATAGCTGGCGCATAGAGTCCGGCAGAAGCTGAACATTGTTAAGGTGCAGCCATGGGAAAATCTCCGCATAGAGCAGACTGCCAAGTACAATGCCGGCACAAACCAGCAGGTAGCTCAGGTTGCCGCCGCCCATTTTATATAGGGAGCTAAATACACAACCACCAGCAAGGACCATGCCGAGGCCGAAGATCAACCCGCCGGCAGCGCCCAGCACTGTCGCCGACGGGAACCCGACGAGAGTATCAAACGAACTCAGTCCAATCTCCGCAGAGAGGATAAAAAACACTGCAGTAAGAACCACAGCAAGAAAAAGATGTGGCAAACGAGTATAGTCCCTGAAAAGAAAAAAATCGCGCAGGATTCCCGCCAGACAAAAATCACTGCGGTAGAGTGCTGTTCCTAACAGCACACCGAGGAAAAAATAGAATATAAACCAGTGATAAGGTTCGGTCATCCGTGTCTCTTCAATCTATTTGGAGGCATTCAAGACCTGTCGCCACCAGAGGAAAACAACTTTTCATATCAAACCACCAGTGTTAATGGTAGAAAAAACCTAAACGTTAAAGTTCTAGTCATAATGGATGTGCACACATGAGACTCATACTATTACTGATAATCTATCTTCTGGCAATATCGCCACTCAGTCTCACGGCTGAGGACAAACCGGTCATTCATTTCGGTGTTATTCCCCGTTACAATCCGATCATTATGTATCGCTCCTATCAACCGATGATGGATTATCTGACCGCCAATACTCCTTACCGCTTTGAACTGAAACTTTCGCGCAACTATCACGAGGCTGTCGAATTTCTGCAAAACGGTACGACACCTGTGGCCTCCCTCGGGGATGTCACTTTTGCTGAAGCCCATCTGAAGTTTGGAGCGGAGCCTATCCTCAAACCACTCAACGCAGATCGGGAAGCACACTATCATAGTTATATCATTGTCCGGGAGGACAGCTCGATCCAATCATTGGAGACCCTCAAAGGGAAACTCTTTGCTTTTGGCGATTATCATTCCACTTCAGGCAAGCTGATACCCTATCATCACCTCAAGCTTTATGGTATTGAGCTGGATGATTTTTCATCTTACCTGCATCTTGAATCCCACGATGCCGTCGCCAAGGCGGTGCTCAAGGGCCATGTTGACGCTGGTGCGGTCAAGGACGTGGTGGCCCTGCGCTACCGTGAGCACGGTCTGCGCTTCCTTTCCATCTCCGACCCGATTCCATCGGTTCCAATCGTTGTGCGTAAAGACTCGCCGGAAGAACTGGTGGCTGCCCTGAAAACAGCGCTACTGGCAATCGATCCTGATGACCCACGCATCGGGCAGGAGCTGATCCGCTGGGATCCTGAATTTTCCCACGGCTTTGTCCCTGCCGTGATTGACGACTATCAATTGATTTTTGACCTTACCAGCAATAACAAGACCGGCTGTGGCCTGGGATGTCACTGATGCCGGGTCAACTCCCCTTTTTCAGCCTTCGTGTCCGTTTCATGGTGGTCGCCGTCATCCTGACCCTCGGTTCATCAGCTATCTGGGGTGGCTGGACCTGGCAGCGTGAGCGCACGTCTTTGCTGGAAACCCTCACCCGTGAAGGGGAGACCCTTGTCACCACCATGGCAATTCCCGTGATCAACGCTTTGCTTTACGAAGAGCTCGGCATTATTAGCGAGGGTGGGCTGCTGGACAATTTTGTCAGTGAAATCATGGCAACGCCACGTCTTAAGATTCGCTACGCTTTCGTCCTGGATGAAGAGGGGCGGGTTCTGGCTCATAACCGGCTGGCCGAATTCGGCACCATCTACGATGACCCTATAAGTCGTGCTGCTCTTGCTGCAGAGGGCTTTATCCAGACTGACATCCTGGTGGAAGAAGAGCGGGTTGCTGACCTGGCGATGCCCCTGGCGATTGCCGGCAAACGCTGGGGGTGCTTACGCGTCGGGGTTTCCATGGAACCGGCCTATGCCGCAATCGGGCGACTGGAACAGCAGATTTTTCTTTTTTCCGGACTTTTTTCCATCGGCGCCCTGTTGATTTACTGGATTATCGGCACCTGGTTGGCCCGACCGATCCGGTCCCTGACCCAGAGCATGGAGAGTGTCGGCAAAAATCCGAGCAATCTCACCATCAATTCTTACCGTAATGACGAAATCGGCCTGCTGCAGAAAAGTTTCAGCGCCATGCTCGAACGTCTCAACCGCAGCGAAGCTGAACGTATCACCTCGATGAACCGGATGCTCGAAAACGAACGGATCGCCGCTATCGGTCGTATCGTTTCCGGAGTTGCCCACGAAGTTAACAACCCCCTGGCCGGCATCGAAGGGGCTCTTTATCAGATCGAGCAGAAAGGGAGCCCAGCGACCGAGCGCTATGTTGGCCTGGTCCGCCAGAGCATCGAGCGCATCGGCAGAATCGTCGGCCAGCTCTCCGACCTGTCTCGCGTCGGCACCATCAACCCCAAACCGGTTAACAGTGACAGCTTTTTTGAAGATCTGGCAGTGTTCTCGCGGATGGCAGTCAAAGGGATCAATTGCCGATTTATCACCGAAAACCGCTGTCCGCCAACGACGCTATTCCTCGACCGTGACAAAATCCACCAGGTCGTACTGAATCTGGTACTGAATGCAGTAGATGCTACCTGCACCAATGCCATCTGTGCCAATGGAGAAGTCAGCCTGATAGCAACCTGGCACAATGGCAACTATCTGTTGCGGGTGGAAAATACCGGTCCAGCCATTCCTGATAAGATTGTCGATGAAATTTTTACCCCCTTCTTTACCACCAAGGAAGCCGGCAAAGGTTCCGGCATGGGTCTTGCTATTTCCAGAGGGATCGCTGAAAACCACGGTGGTACCCTTGACCATCAACGGAGAGGGGAGCGCACGGTTTTCTCCCTGTCTATTCCCTGCACAAAACCTGCGGATGCAACTGATGAATAAAACGATATTACTGGTGGAAGACGATCCGGTTCATCTGGAGATGCTCAGTGAAGTTCTTACCGATAACAAATACGCCGTGATTCCCGCCAAGGACGGTCAGCAGGCGGTTGATGCGCTGGCGCAGCACAGATTCCCGGTAGCCCTGATCGACATTCGCCTTCCCGATGTCAGCGGCATGTCGCTGCTGGAGGTCATTCTGAATCAGCAGCCTGACTGCACCATCCTGATGATGACCGGCGAAGCAACCGTCGAGGCCGCTGTCAATGCCCTCAAAAAAGGGGCTCACGACTACCTGGCCAAGCCCTTTAGAACTGAGCTGTTACTACTCAAACTCAAACGTCTGTTTCATCTCCAGCAGATTGAAGCGGAAAACCGCGATCTACGTCGCCGAGAACAGCCATCTGGAATGATTGGCGATAGTCAGGCGTTACGAAAATTTTTAACCGCCGCACAAACTGCCGCCGGGACGGATGTTACCGTCCTGATCCAGGGCGAGAGTGGTACCGGCAAGGAGCTTGCGGCCGATTTTATACACCAGACCAGTCCCCGGCGCGACAAGCACCTGGTCAAGGTCAACTGCGGCGCGATCCCGGAAACGTTGCTGGAATCAGAACTGTTTGGAACAGAAAAGGGAGCTTTTACCGGGGCCGACCAGGTGCGCCGCGGGTACCTGGAGCAGGCCCATGGTGGCACCCTGTTCCTTGATGAGGTTGGAGAGATCCCACAGTCGATGCAGGTCAAGCTGCTGCGGGTACTGCAGGACGGCGTGATCCGTCGCTTGGGTAGTGAAAAACCGATCAAGGTCGATTTCCGCCTGATTGCCGCCACCCATCGCAACCTCGCTGAACTACGCGACGAAGGCAGTATCCGCGAGGATTTTTACTACCGTCTCAATGTGGTTCCACTGCATCTGCCGCCGTTGCGTCAACGGCGCGAGGACATCCCCTTGCTGATTACCCATTTTATCGACAAGTATGCCTCCCGCTACAACAAAGAACCGATTCAGCTCAACCTCGAAACCTACGAGCGGTTACAGAACTGCCCCTTGCCCGGCAATGTCCGTGAACTGGAAAACCTGATTGAGCGACTGCAGGTTCTCGCTCCCGGCAAAGAGATCACTCCCGGCATGTTGCCCGAACCCTTGCGTCAATCCGGCGGTAACAGTGGCGACATTATCCAGTGTTTTCGTACTGATCTGCCGTTGCGCGAAGCCATCCGCGATTTTGAACTGCGTTTTATCACGCGTGTCCTTAATGAAGAAGGCGGAAACCGGACCGCTGCGGCTCGACGCCTGAACATTTCACGTAAATCCCTGTGGGAAAAGCTCGCTTAGTCGCCTTGAAAATATCGACTGCACTACTATCATTTACCTTTGCAGCTACAAGTCTCCCCAGCGGCTTCCATCCTATGGGGCAACGTCGTTGACAATCTTTAAACAACACCAGGTGTTACCAACATGGTGTTGTTACTGTTAGGTAGCACTGTATACACATGTCGACAACTAGCTGTTTTCATTGAATCTTCCGTCCTTTTAAATGCCAACCGTAACACTTGGGTTACAAAATAAATAACAAAACCTGGTTGCCGTGATCAAGTTTCCTGCAATTTCAGGCCATTTATCAACAATTAATACCCGGCACGGACTTTGCTGTGTTTAGGTAGCGCAAGAAAAGTGCGTGCCGGTGCGGAGGTCGCAACCGGTTCGTCCTGTTTTCTAAACAACTGCCAAGGAGGATGCGAATGAGATTGACACGTAGAAGCTTCATCCAAGCTTCCGCTGCCACCGGAGGTGCTTTGCTGGCCGGTTGCGCTGCAAGCAAACCTGCCACCAACGCGATGGACAAATCAGCTGCCAAACCTAAAGGAGAAAATCCCGGCAAGTGGATGGCCAGCGTCTGTCAGGGTTGCACCACCTGGTGCCCGATTGAGATCTTTGTTCAAAACGGTCGTGCTGTCAAAGTACGCGGCAACCAGAACAGCAAGCTCAACAACGGTTATGTCTGTCCGCGCGGCCACCTGGTTCTGCAGCAAACTTATGATCCGGACCGGATCAAAACCCCGATGAAGCGTACCAACCCGAAAAAGGGTCGCGGCGTTGACCCCAAGTGGGTTCCCATCTCCTGGGATGAAGCCACCGACACCATTGCCGAAAAAATCATGGAACTGCGGCGCAACAATGAAACCCAAAAGTACATGCTGATGCGCGGCCGTTACTCCGACCATAATCAAATTCTCTACAGCGATTTCACCAAGATGATCGGCTCCCCAAACAATATCTCCCACAGTGCTATCTGTGCCGAGGTCGAGAAATTCGGGCGTTACTACACCCAGGGCTACTGGGGCTACGGTGACTATGACCTCGAGAAAATGAATTATCTGATCGTCTGGTCCTGCGACCCTCTTTCATCCAACCGCCAGGTACCAAACGCTATCGACAAAATCCATGGCGTCATTGAGCGTGGCAAACTGGTCACCATCGATCCGCGCATGAGCAACACTGCCGCCAAAGGGCAGGAATGGCTGCCGATCAAGCCCCAGGCCGACAGTGCTCTGGCTGTGGCCATGGCCCATGTTATTCTGACTAAAGGGCTCTGGTATAAGGAATTTGTCGGCGACTTCAAGGATGGCAAGAACCTCTTTGTCGCGGGGAAAACCGTTGCCGAAGATGCCTTTGCTGAAAAACACTCCCACGGTCTGGTCAAGTGGTGGAACATCGAACTGAAGGATCGCACCCCGCAATGGGCTGCCGGCATCACCGGCATTGACGCTGCCACCATCACCCGCGTCGCCTCTGAATTTGCCGCTGCTGCACCCAATTGCGCAGTCTGGTACGGCCCCAACATGCAGCCACGAGGCTCCTATGCCGCATTGTCCATGCATGCCCTGAATGGCCTGACTGGTTCTACCGATAACGAAGGTGGCTATCTGACCCCCCAGGGAGCACCCAGCAGCAGCTACCCGAAGATCGACGACTTTCAGGATGATCAGGCTAAAAAGGCCGCTAAAAACAAAAAAATCGACCAGCGCGGCACCCTCAAATTCCCGGCCCTGAATAAAAAATCGGGGGGCGGAGTGGTCACCAATAATGCTGCCAACGGCATCTTGCAGGAAGACCCCTACGATATCAAGGTTGCCATTGGCTACTACAACAACTTCAATTTTTCCGGTACCGAAGGACAGCGCTGGGACCGTGCCATGACCAAGGTTCCTTTCTTTGCCCATATCGTCACCATGCCCAGTGAAATGAGTCAATTTGCCGACATCGTGCTGCCGGCAGCGATTCATCATTCCGAACAGTGGGCAATTGTCCGTTCCGGTTATAACCTCCATGGCTGTATCTCCATCCAGCAGCCGGTAATTAAACCCTTATTTGATGTCAAGGCCGCTGAGACCGAAGTGGTCTGGATGATCTCAGAAAAACTGGCCGCCAAGGGCTTTGCTAACCCCCTGAACTGGCTCAAGAGTTTTAAGGATCCGGAAACCGGGGCAGAGCCTAAGAATGGAGCTGAATTCGGTCTCTATGCTACCAAACTCCGTAGTCAAAAAGCCTGGGATCCCAAGCAAAATGCCGACTACAAAGGGGATCGCCCGACCGGTTGGAGTGATTTCGTTGCCAAAGGGACTGTCAATTCACCACGCAAAGCTTATCGGTCCATGTGGGAGAAAGGCTTTCCGACGGAGACCAAGAAGTTCGAATTCTACAGTGAAACCCTGAAAAAAGTTCTGGTGGAACATGCTGAAAAGAACAAGGTCACTATCGATCAAGCCATTGAGGCGGCCAATAACACCGCCCGCGGTGAAACCGTCTTCGTTCCCCATTACGAGCCGATTGTCCGTCATGGTGATCGCAACGCTTACCCGTTCGATCTGATCGATATGAAATCGCGCTTCAATCGCGAAGGACGCAGTGCCAATAATACCTGGTACTACACCTTCAAAACATGCGACCCAGGTGAGGTCCTTGGTACTGATGTGGTCCAGATGAATCCGGCCGATGCGCGTCGGCTCGGCATCAGTGAAGGCGATATGGTCAAAGTCACCTCCACGATCGGCAGCCTAGTGGTTCAAGCCCGCCTGTGGGAAGGGGTTCAGCCTGGAACCGTGGCCAAGTGTTTCGGTCAGGGACACTGGGCCTACGGACGTGTTGCCACTAAGGATTACAGCCAGTTCAAACCACGTGGTGCGAACTTTAACGAAATCATGCCTGACGATTACGATCGCATGAGTGGCTCAACCGCTCGCAACGGTGGCTTTACCGGCGTCAAGGTCGAAAAAGTCTGATCACATGCACATACCTTATTTAATAGGAGAAAAAATACATGGCTAAATACGGAATGGTTATTGACCTGCACAAGTGCACCAGCTGTGGCGCCTGTGGCCTCGGGTGCAAAACCGAAAACAACACCGACGACCGCGCCGATGGTCAGACCTACAATTGGGCCGACTATCATCATTCGGTAACGGGCACCTTCCCCAACGTCAGCTATCAGACCTTGCCGGTGCTCTGCAACCACTGCACCAATGCTCCCTGTGTGGCTGCCTGTCCGGTCACTCCCAAGGCAATGCACAAAAATGCCAAAGGAATGACGATTCATAACGAAGAACGCTGTATCGGCTGCCGGGCCTGTCAGAATGCCTGTCCTTACAGTTCTATGGATGTTGAGAGTGACGATGTCCAGTATAGCGTCATCAGCTTCAATGATTTTGGTAAAATCATTCACGCTGCCTATCAGGACAACACAGAAGCCATCAAAGATTGTACCTCCTCAGGCGCTGAAGTTGCCAAAAAAGCCGGAATGGTACCCCCTTATGCCACCATGTATGGGCACCCTGACTACAATAGTGTCAGAGCAGATGGGGTCGTAGAGAAGTGCATCCTCTGCGATCATCGTATCGAAAACGGCATGCAACCTTATTGTACCGATGTATGTCCATCGAAAGCCCGGGTTGCCGGTGACTTTGATGACCCTAACAGCGATGCCGCCCAACTTCTCAAGAAATATGGCGGTCGGCGTCTTAAAAACAACAAAGGGGAATTTTTGGCTGCCAATGAGCAGGGTGTTGGGCCTAACGTTTACTATATCCGCGCCTATTCTGCGCGCAAGTAAGACCCTGACCAGGTAATGAAGCCGCAGACGAAGAACCTTTCGTCTGCGGCCTTTTTTGCCCAGTTTATCAACCACCCCTGTTTCGGGAGACATTTGTGACCGCTACTGCCCTTATGGATAAAATTGCTGCTACAGCTGACGCCTATCGTCTGCTCTCTGCCTGCTATTATGAGCCAGAAAAAAACATGCTGCTCGAAGAAGGCCTGTTTGTTCAATTACGTGATGCTCTTAAGCTGTGCCTCCCCGACTCTGCTGAACTTGCTGAGGCCTTGGCAATCAGCCTGCAAGGCGCATCACAACAGGATCTGCTGATCGACTATGCCAAGCTCTTTGTCGGGCCGGATGTACTCCTGGCGCACCCCTACGGTTCGGTTTATCTTGATGGTCCGAAGGTTCTGATGGGTGATTCCACCATAGATGTCATGGCCCGTTATCAGGACGCTGACTTTGGCGTCAGCCCCGACTTCAATGAAGTCCCTGATCATATCGCGATCGAATTTGAATTCCTTTATCTGACCTGTTTCAATGAAGCTCTGGCCCAGAACGAAGAACGTGCTGACGACCAACAGTACTGGCATCAGCTCCGCCAGCAGTTTATAGCTGACCACATTGGTCGTTGGGTTAATGATTTCTGCGACAAATTACGCAAGAACACCCAATTCGACTATTACCGCCAGCTTGCCGATCTGACCCAGCGCTTTATTAACGCGCAGAGATCAGCGACCTAGGATACCGGCATGATGCTGCAGAGTACCGCCTTCAAACTGCTCACCCCTCAGGACACACTACGGATCGAGCGCGGCCGCTGTGTACGCCACCGCCTGTCTTCTTCAAGTTGTCGCAACTGCTTTACCGCCTGCACAACCGGCGCCATAACCTGGACAGAAAACGGCCTGCACTGGGATCAGGGGAAATGCAGCGGCTGCCTGCTCTGCGCTGCTGCCTGCCCCACTGATGCCCTGACCAGCAATCAACTTTCCTTTAGCGACCTGCTCCAGCGTCTCGACGAAGTCGACGCGCCTTTGCTTGCCTGCTCCTTCAACCCGCAGACCTTGGGGCATGCGCGCGTTCCCTGTCTGGGATTACTCGCCGATCCGCAACTGCTGCTGGTGTTACAACTGGCTCTGGGCAAAGTGCTGCACCTTAATACCTCAGCCTGCGCAGACTGCGAAAACAGCTGTATCATTCCGCCGCTACAGCAATCGGTACAGAAGGTTACTGAGCTGGCAGCGAAATTACCCGGCGCTGTTAAGGTGATTGAGGCTGCACCACAGCTCGATTACCAAGAAAAAAGCTGTTCGCGCCGCGAGTTTTTCACCTTCCTCAATCGCCGTTCACGGCAAACAGGTGTATCGCTGGTCAATCGTCTGCGTCTCGACACGACTTCAGGCAGCTATGGCAAAAAGAGTTTACCCCTGACCCGACAGCTTCTGTTGCAGCTTGGCAAGACATCTTCCTTCGTGCGGGAAATGATCGATACAAAGATTCTGCCGGAACTGTCCTTTACGTCCGATTGTCGTGGCTGCAGGGCCTGCGTCGGTATTTGTCCATCCGGCGCGCTGGCGTCTCTGGATATTCGTGGCAACCAGCCGCAAGTCAATAAAGACCGTTGTACTGCCTGCAATCTTTGTGTAGAATTCTGTTGTCTGGAAGCTATCACTGTCACCGCGCCCTAGGGTGTGCTTTTTTTGGATAAGCGTTATGCAGATTTCGCACAACCAACAACTTACTGATCTCAGCGACATTACCGGAGTCATATTAGCAGGCGGTCGCAGCCGACGCATGGGGCGCGACAAGGCGACCCTGACGGTTGACGGGCGCTCCCTGTTTGAACGCGTGCATGAAGCCTTCAATGCTGTTTTCGAACAGCTACTGATTGCCGGTGATCGCCCCGACCTCGCATCCAAAGCTGTGCCCAGCTTTGCTGACGAATTTCCCGGTAGTGCCCTGGGTGGCATCCATGGTGGACTGAAGGCTGCGCAAACGCCCTGGATTTTTGTCGCCCCCTGCGATCTGGCTGCACCCGACCCGAACCTGATCCGCCACCTGCTACCCTATCGCCACAACTACGATGCCGTTGTACCACGCACACCGGCAGGCTTTGAGCCGGTGTTTGCCCTCTATCACAAAAACTGCCTGCCGCTCATGGAACAGATGCTGCGCGCTGGCAACTACCGCATCTACGATTTTTATGATCGCATCCGCACCCGCTTTGTTGGTAGCGATGAGTTGCCGCCCGGCTGGCAAACGGCCCTGGTCAACCTGAATTCACCTGTCGACCTTGAACAATTCAGCCTGGAGGCATCATGACCCCCCCCATTGTTTCTATCGTTGCCAAAAGTGGTACCGGCAAAACCACCCTGCTGGAAAAACTGATCGCCGAGATGAAAAGACGTGGATTTCGTGTCGGCGCGATCAAACATGACGCCCACAGTTTCAGTATTGATCATGAAGGGAAGGATTCCTGGCGTCTGACCCAGGCCGGCGCCGACACCATGCTGATCACCTCACCAGCCAAGATGGCCATGGTCAAACAGTATGGCGGCAGTGAACCGGTTCTTGCTGAAACGGTCGCGACCTACTGCCGGGATGTAGATATTGTTCTAACCGAAGGGTTCAAACGCAGCAGCATGCCGAAAATCGAAGTCCATCGGCGCGAACGCAGCGCCACTTTGCTGTGTCGCGGAGAACAGCATGATCCCACCCTGTTTGCCGTGGCGTCAGATGAACCCCTGGAGCTGGATGTGCCGATATTTAATATCAACGATGCTGCTGGCCTGTGTGATCTGATCGAGAAGAGGTTTCTGTCGTGAATGACCTCCGCATCCGCAGCAAGATCTGGCTGGAAGTGAACGGTCAGCCATTTCTCGGTGGTGGCCGTCTGCGCCTGCTCCGCGCGATTGCCGCTACCGGTTCGATTAATGCCGCTTCCCAGCAACTCGGTATCTCCTACCGCAAGGCCTGGAGCCAGCTGCAGGAAATGGAAAAACATGGCATCCCCCTGGTTGAGCGTGAAAAAGGGGGAAGTGGTGGTGGTCGTTCTGTCATTACCCCACAAGCCCGGGAACTGCTTAAAAACTTTGATGAAGTTCAGGATGGGCTGCATCAGATGATTGATGACAAGTTTGACCAGGTTTTTAATTCCTGATGGCGTCGCAATAGTTTGAATTTCTGAAAGAAGGGGAACATGTTCAGACCGACTCATCCGATAGTCTCGGGAATCGTTCAACAAGGAGAACAGCGGTGATAGATTATCAGCAAGCCATCCATTGTATTTTTAAAACGATCAAACCACTAAACCCGGTGCATGTTCCCGTTGCCGAAGGCCTTGATAGAGTACTGGCGGAGGATGTTTTTTCGCTGCTGGAGCTCCCCCCCGCTGACAATTCCGCCATGGACGGTTACGCTTTTGACCACGCCGGGCTCACAGATGGGGTTCTGACCACAATCGGTTTTGTACCAGCCGGTGAAAATTTTTCGGCACCCGTTAAGCCCGGCGAAGCGGTACGGATCATGACCGGGGCGCCACTACCCGAAGGGGTTGATACGGTCGTGCCGATTGAAGACATTGAATCCCTCAACGACAACCGCATCCGCCTGCGCAAACGACTTGAGCGCGGGGCCAATGTTCGCGTCCGTGGTGAAGAACTCAAGGCCGGTGAAAAAATTCTTTACCAGGGGCAGCACCTCGACCCGGCAGCGATCGGCATGCTGGCGTCGGCTGGTATCACCGAGGTCTGCGTTTACCCGGCCCCGCGGGTGGCTATTCTTTCCACTGGAGATGAGCTGGTCGAACTGGGAGAGACGCCTGACAGCGGAAAAATCATCAACTCCAATGCCCACCTGCTCGCTGCCTGTTTGCGCCAGGACGGATTCATCCCGATTTTGCTTGGTATCGCCAGGGATCAACCGGGCGAACTTGAGGCCTGCCTGCGTAAAGGGCTGGATGCTGACATGCTGATCACCACCGGCGGTGTTTCCGTAGGTGATCGTGATCTGGTGCAGCCAACCCTGATGGAGATCGGGTTTAAAAAACTCTTCTGGCAGGTGGCGACCAAACCGGGCAAACCAACCCTGTTCGGCACGATTGAGGGGCAGCCGGTGTTCGGCTTACCCGGCAATCCAGCGGCATCTGCAGCGACCTACCAATTGTATGCCCGTCCTGCTCTGCGCATGCTTGCCGGACACTCCCGGCCTTTTGCACCAACCCTCAGGGTCACGCTGGCCGCACCGCTCAAAGCCGGGGGAAAACGTTTACATTTTCTCTGGGGCAATCTGATCATTGTTGATGGCGCATTGCAATTTGATCCATCCCAACGCCAGGGGTCCGGACAGAACCGTAGCGCGGTCGGTGCTCAGGCGTTATTTCCTCTTCCGATTGACTCTCCTGCATTGGCAACTGGAGACAGCATCGACGTCATCATGTTACACCCGCCTTTTGGGCAGAATCCTTCTAACAATTAATTAAAGGAGCACCTATGTTTGGACTGGGAACACAAGAACTGCTGATTATTCTGGTACTTGTTATGGTTGTTTTTGGTGCCGGAAAACTTCCTCAGGTGGGTGAAGCCCTGGGCAAGGGGATCCGCAATTTTAAAAAAGGGGTCAATGAAGCCCAGGAAATAGGTCTTACTGACCTTGATGACAAGCAAAAACCTGAATCATCCTCAGAACGCCATGAAGGATAGCTTCGGCCGCACCATCAACTATCTGCGGCTGTCGATTACCGACCGCTGCAACTTGCGCTGTCACTATTGTATGCCGGCGGCAGGAATCCAGTCACAGCACCATGACGACATCCTGCGTTATGATGAAATGCTGCGGATTGTTGCGGCAGCTACCACCCTGGGCATTCGCAAGGTCCGTATTACCGGCGGGGAGCCACTGGTACGCAAAGGGGTTATCGGCTTTTTAGAGCAGTTGGCCGCCCTTGAGGGCATTGAAGAAATTGCTTTGACCACCAATGGCATCCTGCTGGCAGACTATGCCAAGGAATTAAGCGCTGCCGGCGTCAAACGCCTCAATATCAGTCTCGACTCCCTGAAGCCTGAGACCTTCAGCGAAATTACCCGCGGCGGCGATCTTGGTCGGGTTCTGGCGGGCATCGACCAAGCCGAACAGTTCGGTATGAAAATCAAGCTCAACATGGTCGCCATGCGCGGTGTCAACGACCATGAACTTCTTGACTTTGCTGCGCTATCAATTGATAGACCCTGGTCGGTCCGCTTTATCGAATATATGCCAACGATCCGTGAACAACAATGGCAGCACCGGATTATCAGCGGTGCGGATATCCTTGTTCTGCTGAACCAGCATTACCAGCTGGAGCACCTCACAACAGATCATTTCTGTGGCCCGGCTCGCCCTTACCGGATTGCCGGAGCGGCCGGTACTCTTGGGATTATCACCCCTATGAGTGAACATTTTTGCGGTTCCTGCAACCGTATCCGGGTGACTTCCATGGGTCAGGTAAAAAGCTGTCTGATGGCGAATGAGGCTGTCGATCTGCGACCTATGCTGGGCGTCCGTCAGCAGAGTGAATTGATCGATACCTTGAAAAAGGTCATCTGCGGCAAGCCTGAACACCACTGTCTGGGCACCGACCCCGATTCGACCACACCATTTTCCATGGCCAGCATAGGAGGATAGTTCATGATTGGTGAAATTGTTGCAGTTTGCATCAGCGCCGCCAAAGGTCAGCGCAAAACACCCGTTGAGAAGGTTATACTACGGGAAAATCATGGTATCGTCGATGATGCCCATGCCGGCGACTGGCATCGCCAGATCAGTTTGCTGGCAAAAGAAAGTATTGATAAAATGCGTGCCATGGGGCTCGATGTCGACAATGGTGACTTTGCCGAGAATCTCACGACCCTTGGGATCGATCTGCCAGCGCTGCCCATCGGAAGCCGGCTGCAGATCGGTGAGGTACTGCTGGAGGTCACCCAGATCGGCAAGGAATGCCATACCCGCTGCGCCATTTATCACCAGGCCGGGGATTGCGTTATGCCCAAGGAAGGAATCTTTGCCAGGGTATTAAGTGGCGGAGAGGTTACTCCGGGATCGGAGTTACAGGTATTAAGCGGCAGCTGATAATATCAGGGAAATCCTCTGTGATATGCTCGAAAGTGCTTCGACCCTGTCCAAGGAGACTAGTATGCTGTCCACAACAGCCCATTCACAATGTTCTCGTTGGCAATGTAGCTTGATGGCGCCTGCTCTGTTTCTGCTTTTATTGTCCATGCTGGTTATCCTTGCCGGTTGTGCAAACCACGCACCAAGAACCCAGGAACTGATGGCCACTGACTACCTGCAGCTCGATAATGATGCTCTGCTGTTGCATTATTATGAGGTTGAAGAGCAGATCACCCTGACAGAACAACGGCGTTCAGCACCAGCTGTCAGTCTGGGTTTTGGTCTGGGCAGTTATGGTGGTAGCAGCTCCGTCGGCGCCGGGGTTGGTGTCAGCACCCCGATCGGCCAACCCGAGGCTGCTGCCGATCTGCGCGCCCACCGCAACCGGGTGCGGGTTGAGTTGCAGAAACGCGGCCTCACCCTGTAAAAGAATTTCCGACGATCCACTTTGCTTTGCAGTTAGGACTAAAAATCTTTTCACCAGCTGTTCGCTTCACTCACTAGAGGCACAGAGAAGCCCAGGTTTTTTTATGACTTTCTCAGTGCCTCAGTGGCGCTGAGGTGAATGTTATTCTGGTACTTTTCCATCCAAATTAGCTGCAAACACCGCACCGGCAGCACCCCGGCGTACAGGGAGAGGTCAAGGGCTGCTCGGCAGCACGCTGATATTCGTTCCACAGGTACTCGCGCCGCACCCCGGAATCGATCATCTCCCAGGCAAAGGCTTCATCTTCTCGACGCTCACGGGTCAACTCAGTAACCAAAGACCAATTGGCCGCAGCGCAAATCTGTCTTAAACTCCCCCCCCTGGCCAGTTCCGGCAACATCGCGCCAATGCGGCGGTCGCCACGGGACAGAAAAGCCTGAAGGATCGCCAGACGCACTGACTCCATCATAAAACGGGTATTAGGAATCCGGCTGCATGCTGACTGGAGCAAGCGCCCCTTTTTTTTCAGTGACTTTTCCCCTTCCATGCCGGCCCACTGAAAGGGGGTAAAGGGTTTGGGAATAAAGGGGTTAACACTGACGGTCAGATTGCCGAGATGACCCGAGACCTTGCCACTGGCCTGACGCATGTTTGCAATCTTTTGCACCAGCTCAATGATCGCTTCAACATCGGCCATTTCTTCAAACGGCAAACCAATCAAAAAATACAGTTTAAGATGACGGATGCCACCATCCGTCAATACCTGAACGGCTGAAAGAATCTGATCCTCACTCAACCCCTTGTTGATGACGTCGCGCATCCGCTGACTGCCGGCTTCCGGGGCAATAGCAACGCTATTGTGGCCGGCCTGAGCAAGCAGCGCAACAGCTTTTGCGTCGATCGCATCCAGCCGTAAACTGGACACCGATATCTCACCGCCCCGCGCGATAATCCCTTGCTGAAGCGGTATAACCTGTGAATAGTCGGCAACTGCAGCAGCCACCAGACCGATCCGGTTACGCTGACACAATCCCTGGTCAGCCTGCTCAAGCAGATTATCCAGACTGCGCTCGCGCGGCGGCAGGTAGACGAACCCCGCAGCACAAAAACGACAGCCACGCGAGCAGCCTCGTGAAACCTCAACCAGCGCCATATGACTGAACTCAGCGGCTTCTGATTGAATAAAGGTGCGACTGGCGGAGCTGTCAAGATCACGGAGATATTGTCGCTGGATCCTTTGGGGTACCGCCGCATTGCGCTGGTAACTAATGCCCTCGGCGGTATAGGACGCGTGATAAAAACGGGGGACATAGACGCCGGGCAACTGTGCCAGTTCAAGCAATAACTGGTGGCGCGGCATGGAAAAAGACCGCAGCAGGCCTTTGAGCAGCCCAGGTAATATCGGTTCGGCCTCACCGACAGCTATCAAATCAGCAATTTCAGCGATAGGTTCGGGATTGATAAAAGCACAAACGCCACCGATCAAGACCAGCGGATCATCAAGCTGGCGCTGTTCCGCCAGCAGGGAGATATTACCGGCGGAAAATATAGCCGGCAGATGCAGGTAGTCATTTTCAAAGGAGATGGACAAGGCAATCAGATCAAAATCCCGTAAGGGACGATCAGACTCAAGGGAAAGCAGAGCTGTTTCATGATGTTCGACTGATCTATCCGGCAGAAAAAATCGCTCGCACAGACAATCCTCCCGCTGATTAATCAGATGGTACACAGTCTGAAAACCAAGATTGCTCATTCCCTGCTGATAACCGTTGGGATAAACCAGGGCAATGCGATACCGGCCTTCATTCCAGGAATGATAGCAGGCACCAGATTCCTTGCTACGCCGTAGTTGATTGGAGGAAAGAACATTATTTGCCATAGCTTCAGTTATACACGAGAAATGATCAGCACAAAGAAAAAAAGGGCCATACAAGATGGCCCTGGACGAGGGAGTCGTCGGGATACATAACAAGGTACAGAAACGCTGTACATCCGCCGGGCGGAGAACCGGCATGCATCACATCAATAACTGTTTCAGGTGCAGGTTGCCAAGCAGGCACAACCTCAATATTTGTGAGTGATTCTTGGACGCAGCTGTGATTTACCAGCAGTGCCTGCGCACATAGCTATCACAATCACTGACCACCATCAGGGGAATGAACACTGTACAATAAAATGGTTAAGATAAAGGCTCAATCAACCCGGCGGCGCAAAAATGTCGGGATATCGAACTGCTCGTCATCAACGAACAGATCACGATTCTGGCTCGGCAATTCACGACGACGGCCATAAAGTTCACTCTGCTGATTGCGGATGTGGGTCGGCACGTCCAGATCACGCTTGGTTCGAGCCACTGGCGGCACATAAGGGGCGCGCTGAGCCTCGGTATTCTCAGTGCCCTTGCCCTTTGCCTCAAACTGTTCACCAAAACCGGTCGCGATGGCAGTGATCTTGATTCTTTCGCCCAGGCTTTCATCAATGACCAGACCAACGATAATATTGGCATCCTCATGAACCTTTTCATGAATGATGGTCGATGCCTCTTCAAATTCTTCCATCGTCATGCTTGATGAGCCGGAAATATTGACCAGCACACCCATCGCTCCGGAAATATCGACCTCTTCCAGCAGCGGACTGCTGATGGCACTGTAAGCAGCTTCCGCAGCGCGGCGCTCCCCTTCTGCGATGCCAATACCCATCATTGCCATGCCGCGATTACTCATGACGGTACGCACATCGGCAAAGTCGACGTTGATCATCCCCTCGGTGATGATCAGATCCGAGATTCCTTGCACTGCCTGGCGCAAGACATCATCAGCCGGTTTGAAGGCATCAAGTATACTCATATTTTTACCGGCCAAACCCAGCAGGCGATCGTTCGGTACCACCACCAGTGAGTCAACGACCTCGCGCAATGCGGCAATACCGGCATCGGCTCTGGCCATACGCTGTTTTCCCTCGCGGGTAAAGGGTTTGGTCACGACGCCAACAGTCAAGGCTCCTACTTCTTTTGCTGCCTTGGCAATAATGGGTGCGGCGCCGGTGCCGGTACCACCACCCATGCCGGCTGCAATAAAAATCATATCTGCGCCGGTAAAGAGTTCGACCAGACGCTTGACATCTTCTTCAGCGGCCTGACGACCGATCTCCGGGTTGGCGCCGGCTCCAAGACCCTTGGTCAGGCTGCCACCGAGCTGAATTTTCATTGGGGCGTCACTGCGACGCAGAGCCTGGGCATCCGTATTGGCGACCAGAAAATCGACACCTTCGACGTGATTACGGATCATGGTGTTGATTGCGTTACCACCCCCGCCACCAACGCCAATTACCTTGATTTTAGCTGCCTGATCCAGACTTTCCTCGAATTGAAACATAACTCCCTCTTGTATAGGCATAATTGCCTCCCTGTCGTTGCGCTCCCGTTCACTCCGCGATCACAGAAGCTGGTTGTTTAACTAAACATAAGTTACCAAAATATAGATTCTTTTACAAGTAATTATTATATAATTATTTATCAAAAGAAGTCATTGAACATCTCCTTCATCCGTTTTGAGACCCGCTCGAACATATTGTCTTGTCCGACCTTAAATTTCTGTGCCTGACTATTCATGCTACCGTACTTCACCAATCCGACTCCTGAAGCGTAAATCGGCGAATTGACGACATCAACCAACCCGCCGATATCGACCGGCGTGCCACGTCGTACCGGTAAATTAAAAATCTGTTCTGCCAACTCCGGCATCCCAGGCAAAATGGCTGTACCACCGGTGATAACGACACCGGAAGCGATCAATTCGTCATAACCACTTTTGATAATCTCCCGATTGATCAGGGAAAACATTTCTTCCACCCGTGGTTCCAGAATTTCAGCGAGCAATTGGCGCGACAGGATCCGTGGCTCACGACCGCCAACCGATGGCACCTCGATGGTTTCATCTTTGCCGACCATGGAGGTCAGGCAACAACCGTAAGCCTGTTTGATTTTTTCCGCCTCAGCCATCGGGGTCCGCAGTCCAACGGCGATATCGTTGGTCAGGTGATCGCCACCGATCGACAGAACGGAAGTGTGCTTGATAGCGCCGTCCGAATAAATCGCAATATCCGCGGTACCGCCGCCAATATCCACCAGCGCTACCCCCAGTTCTTTTTCATCCGCTGAAAGGACAGCCTCACTGCTGGCGAGCTGTTCGAGAACGATATCGGCGACATCGACGCCGGCGCGATTACAGCTTTTGATAATGTTCTGGGCGCTGGCGACAGCACCCGTGACAATATGCACCTTGGCTTCCAGACGCACGCCACTCATCCCCAGCGGCTCACGTATACCGTCCTGGTCATCAATAATGAATTCCTGCGGCAGAATGTGCAGCACTTCCCGATCCATCGGGATGGCAATCGCCTTGGCGGCATCAATGACCCGTTGCAGATCCTCGCTGGTCACCTCGCGGTTTTTAATCGCGATAACCCCTTGCGAATTCATGCCGCGAATATGGCCACCGGCAATCCCGGTAAAAACCGATTTTATTTCACAGCCGGCCATCAACTCGGCTTCGCGAATGGCCTTACGGATAGCGGCTACGGTGGATTCAATGTTGATCACCACCCCTTTACGCATTCCGCGTGACGGACTGGTGCCAATCCCTACAACTTCCAGCCCATCCTCTGCCATATGACCGACAATACAGCAGATTTTCGTGGTTCCAATATCCAGCCCAACGATCAAATTATCTTTTGTTTTACTCATGACACCCCCTTGGTATCAGCTTTTGGTCGTCTTCTCCGACCGTTCAATTCGTACGATCACCTTCTCATCAACGTTTAAATCGATATAATCGAGCATCTTCATTTTTGGTTTCAACAGCGCATAGATGCGTTCCAGACGATCCAGCTTTTCATGATACTTGTCGATCCCCAGCCGGATCCTCACACCGCTATCCAGGGCATATACGGACAAACCTCCCCCACTCTCCTTATGAATCTCCGAGACCTTATCCAGCCCAAACTGCGAACGCGACTGAAGGTCTTTAATCAGCCCGACAACGTTCAACAGCTGGGCGCGATCTTTTTGCCGCCCCAACTCCAATTGGGCTGGGTTGAAACCGGTAACCACAGGATAGTCCAGGCGATCACTGCCATCGAGGAGCTTGAAAATTGTTCCGTTAACGTCCAGATAATAGAGGTAACCAAGATTGACAATTGCAAGGGGCTCACGCTCTACCACACGGATACTGACCTGACGAGGAAAAATTCGCTGGATTCGCGCCTCCTTAACCCAGGGATTTTCAGCAATTTTGCGTCCGATCAAATCAAGATCCAGACTGAAGGTTGACGTTCCCGGTTGCACATCAGAAAGTGCCACCAGAGTCTCCTCTGCCAGACGCTGATTGCCTTCCACCCGAATCGTATCGATACGAAACTGGTCTGATGCGAGGAGCAATTGCACCAGGAAGAAGCTACCGGCTACAACCAGGGCAACACTGAAGACACCAACACCAACCCGCAGACAGCGGTGCAGCAGGCACCGCAGATCAAGCGGTTTTCTCTGCGCTTTTCGGCGGTTGCTACGCACCTTTTTGCTGATCTTTTGTTTTTTCATATCACGCATGATTGCCCTATTTCAGCAGATCCGCATCAAACAGAATCATTTCAACCAGCTCTTCAAAGTTGATACCGGCAGCAGCGGCTGCTTTGGGCAGCAGGCTGGTCGCGGTCATCCCCGGAATCGTATTGACTTCGATACAATAAAAGCTGTTATTCGCCATCATAAAATCAACCCGCGCGGCACCACGGCATCCCAATGCCCGGCAGGCGCGCAGCGCAACACCCTGAATCTTACCGGCAATTTCAGGAGTTACGGGTGCCGGCACCAGATAGCGGGTTGTCGTACTGGTATATTTGGCCTGGTAGTCGTAAAAGCCTCCCTGGGGGACAATCTGGATAATCGGCAGCACCTGATCGTTCACCACTGACACCGTCAGCTCGTCGCCGTCGATAAATTCCTCCACCATCAGGGTGCCATTGAGCCTGGCGGCTATTTCAAGACCGGCCTCCAGCTCTTCCCGGGTGCGCGCAATACTGATACCGACCGTAGATCCCTCTTGAGAAGGCTTTACCACCATCGGCAACTGCCGACAGCGCCTGGCCAGGTCTTGAGATGATTCTCCCGACTTGACATAATCAAACCCGGGAGTTGGCAGGCCATGATATACAAACAGTTGTTTGGTAATAATCTTGTCCATGGCGATACTTGAAGACAGTACCCCACTACCGCTGTAGGGAATCCGCATGACTTCAAGCAGCCCCTGCACCGTACCATCCTCTCCGCCCTGACCGTGCAGAGCAATAAAAGCAATATCTATTTCTGCATCCAGTAGTTGCTGGGGCAACTGCTGATCCGGATCAATCAGTACGGCATGGTAGCCACGCGCTGTCAGTGCCTTCAAGGCGGCCTGTCCGGTACGCAAGGAAACCTCACGTTCCGCCGACCAGCCACCCGCCAGTACTCCGATCTTCTTTTTCAGCAGCTGTTCACGCGTCCAGCATTTCATTTTTCAGCCCCGGCAGAACGAATTCGGTTGGCCAGCAGATCGCAGATCAGGTTGACATTTCCAGCGCCCAGGGTAATCACCATATCGCCGGGCTGCACCAGGTCAGCAACCTGATCGGCTGCCGCTTCAAGGGTTTCACAGTATTCAACTGCCTTGTGCCCATGCTCAACAATTCCGGCAACCAGCGCCTGACTGCAAGCCCCCGCACGGGGTTGCTCACCAGCAGCATAGACGTCGGTTAAGACCAGGATATCAGCGTCATAAAAGGCCGTCAGAAAATCAGCAAACAGCGCTTCGGTACGGCTGTAGCGATGGGGCTGGAACACAGCGATCACGCGCTTTCCCCAGCCATTTTTAGCCGCTGCCAGGGTTGCCTTGATCTCTTCAGGATGATGGCCATAATCATCGATGATCATGATATCGCCAATCTGGTGCCGCACCTCAAAGCGGCGCTGCAAGCCCCCGAAGTGACGAAAGCCACCTGCAACGGCGCTGAACGGAATTTCCAGTTCGTGAGCCACGGCAACCACCGCCAGGGCATTTAGTACATTGTGACGCCCCGGCATGGCGAATGAGATCTGACCGAGTTCCTGCCCCTGGTAAAATGCGCTGAAACTGGTCCGCCCCTGGCGATGTTTGATGTCCTGGGCATAAAAATCGGCCTGGCTGTTAAATCCGTAGGTTGAATAGCGCTTTTTTACATCAGGTAAAATGGCCTGGATGTTGCGGTCTTCCAGGCAGAGAATGGCGCGGCCGTAAAATGGCACTTTATTGATAAAATCAACAAATATCTGCTTGATTTCGTCAATGCCGGAATAGTAATCAAGATGGTCAAGATCGATGTTGGTGACTACGGCGATGGTAGGAGTCAACAGCATAAAGGAACCATCCGACTCATCAGCCTCAGCAACCAGAAACTTGCCACGCCCCAGTTTCGCGTTAGAGCCAAAAGCATCGAGTTTGCCGCCAATGACCGCAGTAGGATCAATGCCGGCATGGTGCAACACCACCGATGTCATGCTGGTGGTGGTTGTTTTGCCATGGGTACCGGCAATCGCAATGCCGTACTTCATTCGCATCAATTCAGCCAGCATTTCCGCCCGCGGAATGACTGCGATGTGACGCCGGTGAGCCTCGACAACTTCCGGATTGTCGGCCTTAACTGCCGTTGAGGTCACCACCACATCAACCTCGATCAGGTTTTCGGCACGATGACCGATAACGATCTCGCCACCCAGGCTCGCCAGACGACGGGTCGTGTCGCTATCACGCAGATCTGACCCCGAGACCCGATAGCCCAGATTTAGCAGCAATTCGGCGATGCCGCTCATACCGATACCACCAACACCAACAAAATGGATTTTACGGATTCGTCCGTACATCAATGCGCCTCCGCCGGTGATAAAGAGGGAACAAGACTGCGACATTCGGCCAGAATTTTAGCGGCAGCGTCAGGGCGTGCCAGAGAACGCCCACGCATCGCCATTAACTGCAACTCATCCCGGTCAGCGAGCAGAATCCGCACTTCGGTTGCCAAACGCAGCGCTGTCAGATCCCGTTGCTGTAGTACCACAGCGGCGCCAGCCTGTTCGAGAGCCCTGGCATTGGCGTTCTGGTGATCGCCGGTCGCGTGAGGAAAGGGAATCAGAATCGCCGGGCGGCCACATACTGTCAACTCAGCCAGGGTTGTCGCACCGGCGCGACAGATTACCAATGCTGAATTGGCGTAAGCCCCTGCCATATCATTGATAAAGGGGACAACGGTCGCTGCGGGATAACCGGCCGCTGCATAGGCCGCCTGGACCATTGCAAAGTCATCCTCGCCGGTTTGATGGAGGATCTGCGGTGGTTGTGGCCAGCGCAGCAGTTCAGGCAGGCAGGCAACCAGTGCCTCATTGATGGCTCGTGCGCCACGACTGCCACCAAAGACCAACACCTGCCCCGGCACCGGCAGCTCCTCCGGCATCTGATCAAAACCCTGGCGCAACGGGTTGCCTGTCAGTTTGGTTTTGCTGCGCGGAAAACACGTCAGGGTATCGGGATAGGAGACGCAGATCCGCGCAGCCCCTTTGGCGAGCAACCTGTTGCTCATTCCGGGAATGGCGTTCTGCTCATGAATCAGATACGGAACATGGAGAATCTTTGCCGCCAGCAACACCGGTACTGACGCATAACCCCCAAAACCTACCACCAGATCCGGTTTGAATCTGCGCAGAATACCCTGGGCCTGGATCAGACTGCGGGTCAACTTAGGTATCAATTCCAGCTTGCCACGCCAACCGCGCCCGACAACCCCGACCATGTCAACCAACTCCAACGGCAACTGCAGTTGTGGCAGAAGACGGTATTCAATGCCACGTTTGGTGCCAACGAACAGGACCTGGGCCCCCGCCACCTCCTTGAGCAGCAGTTGCCCTAATGACAGAGCCGGAAACAAATGTCCACCAGTGCCGCCACCGGCTAACAGCACTCTCATGACGGCCTCCGCTGATGGCTTGAAATATTCAACAGAATCCCCACCGCCAGCAGATTGGTGACCAGGCTGGTGCCCCCGTAGGAAATAAACGGCAGGGTCAAACCTTTGGTTGGCAACAACCCCATACATACCGCCATGTTGACAAAAGCCCCGAGACCAATCAGCAGGCTCAATCCAAAAGCCAGATTTCTGCCAAAAGGTTCCTGACATTGCAGGGCAATACGGATGCCACTAAGAACCAGCAGCAAAAACAGTGCGGCAACTACCAGCACCCCGATCATCCCCAGTTCTTCACCGATCACCGAAAAGATAAAATCAGTATGAGCCTCGGGTAGATAAAAGAGCTTCTGCTGTCCAACCCCGAGGCCTTCACCGGTTACCCCGCCTTTACCAAAGGCAACCAGGCTCTGGATAATCTGGAAACCACTATCATATGGGTCGGTCCAGGGATCCAGAAACGCCATGATCCGGCGGCGGCGATAATCGGAATTCATCACCAGGTAGTAGAGCACCGGCAGAGACATCAGGATCGTCGGCAGAATGTACAACCAGCGCACCCCGGCAACGATGAGCATAACCAGGGCCACTCCGGCAATAATCATAGAGCTGCCAAGGTCAGGTTGTTTGAGCAATAAAAACAGCAGTAACCCGAGCACGATCATGTAGGGCAGATACCCTTTGGTCAGGGATCTGACCTTCTCCTTTTTGCGGGTCAGGGAGTGGGCGAGATACAGCACCAACGTCATCTTGACCAGTTCCGCCGGCTGCAGGGTCACCCCCGGCAAGCGGATCCAACGTACAGCACCACCGACTTTGACGCCGATGCCGGGGACCAGCAACAGGGCGAGCAGTCCAATACTGACCAGCAGACTGACAACCGCCAGCTTGCGCCAGTTTTCATAGTTGAAATAAGTGGCAAGACACAACACCAGAAAACCGACCAGAGTGTAGAGCGCCTGACGCTTAAGAAAATAGAAGCCATCGCCGAAGCGCTCCGCCGCCATTATGGCCGACGATGAATAGACCATGACGACGCCGATACAGGTCAACGCCACGGTCATCAACAGCACACTGGTATCAATATTGCGGTGCAGATTCATCGGATGTCCTCCCCGGGGCGGGAAAGAGCCTGTACCAGTTTGGTAAAAACGGCGCCTCGCTGTTCGTAGTTGGCAAACATATCGAAACTTGAACAGGCCGGTGACAACAACACTGTCCCCCCACCCGGGGTCAATCGCTGTGCCGTATCAACAGCCTCAGCCATACTGTCGACGCAGTGGATGTCACAACAACCCGCCAACTCGGCGTTCATCTTTCGGCGCGCTTCACCGATCAGAATCAGATGCCTGACTTTTTCCACAAGCAACGGTCGCAGGGGTGCATAATCCCCGCCCTTGTCCTTGCCGCCGGCAATCAGGGTTACCGGACGATCAAGTCCTGCCAGGCTCTTCATCACACTGCCGACATTGGTGCCCTTGGAATCGTTGTACCATTTCACTCCTGCCAGGGTACGCACCAGCTGCATACGGTGGGGCAATCCTTCAAAGTTGCAGATTGTCTTCCAGGCCAGGTCGCCGGGGCAACCATGCAGCAGCGAGGCCGTCAGTGCGGCCATGGCATTTTCGACATTGTGCTCACCGGACAACCGCAGTGCCGACCCATCAAAAGTTTGCTGCGCCCCCTGCCAGTTCCATCGCAGCTGGTTTCCCTGCCGGGTCAGTCCGGCGACCTGTTTGCCGGTGGCGGAAAACCACACTCTGGTCGCTTGGATATCACCACACAGCTCGGCCACCGCCGGATCATCGGCGTTGAGCACCGCCAGATCAGTTGTCTTCATGTTGTTGAACATATTGCGCTTGGCGGCAAAGTAGCTGGTCAGATCAGGGTAGCGATCGAGATGATCGGCACTCAAATTCAACAGCAAGGCTATATGCGGATGAAAGGTATCGATTGCTTCAAGTTGAAATGATGAAAGCTCAATAACAGCCACCTGATACGGGTGCAGCGCGGCATCAACAAATGGCGTCCCCAGGTTGCCACCAACAAAAACGTCTTTCCCCCAGGCCTGCATCACCTCACCGATCAGACTGGTGGTGGTTGACTTGCCATTGGTGCCGGTCACCGCAATGATCGGGGCGCTAATCTCACGGGCAGCAATCTCGATTTCCCCCCACACCGGAACTCCACAACGGATGGCATGCCGCAATGCGTTGCTGGTCAATGGCACCCCGGGACTGACAGCGATCAGATCGGCGGTGGCAAACAGGGTCAGATCATGCCCCCCCAGATCATAATGAACCGGCAACCCGGTCAGCCCCGGCAGGCCTCCCAGTTGCTCCAATGAGTGCTGATCAGAAAGCACAACGTCGGCGCCTCGAGCGACAAAAAAGCGCACCAGCGCCTGACCACTCTGGCCGGCGCCGACGACAATCACTCGCTGTTGCTGATCCGTTTTTTTCATCGTAATTTCAATGTCGATAAAGCAATCAGTGCCAGGATGATGCTGATAATCCAGAAGCGCACAATGATCTTGGGTTCCGGCCAGCCTTTGAGTTCAAAATGGTGGTGGATCGGTGCCATGCGGAATACCCGCCGCCCCCAGTAGCGGAAAGACACGACCTGAACGATGACCGATAGCGCTTCGATGACAAAGATTCCGCCGACGATCACCAGAGCAAATTCATTTTTTGTGATAACTGCGATGGTTCCTAAGGCCCCACCCAGCGACAGGCTGCCGACATCACCCATAAATACCTGGGCTGGGTAGGTATTGAACCACAGAAAACCCAGTCCTGCTCCGACCATGGCCCCACACAAAATCGACAATTCCCCGGCCCCCGGCACGCTGGTGATCTGCAGATACCCGGCCAGATTGACGTTGCCGGCGACATAAGCCAGCAACAGGAAGGTACCTGATGCAATAATCATCGGGCCAATGGCCAGGCCGTCAAGACCGTCAGTCAGGTTGACCGCATTGCTCGCACCAACCATCACCAGCATGGCAAAAGGGATGTAAAAGATCCCCAGATCGGGACTGATGTTCTTGAAAAATGGCACACTCAAATGGGTTTCCACCAGGCCGCTGAAATAAAGCAGCAACGCCGCAGCCGCAGCAATCAACAGCTGCCAGAACATCTTTTGCCGGGCCGAGATGCCGTCACTGTTTCTGCGGACCACCTTCAGATAATCATCAACAAAGCCGATAGCACCGTAACCGCTGGTCACCAGCAGGCAGACCCAGATATACAGGTTAGTCAGATCGGCCCACAGCAACGTCGGCAGGATAATGGCAATCAGGATCAGGGCTCCACCCATGGTTGGGGTGCCCTCCTTGACAAAGTGCGATTCCGGCCCGACCTTGCGGATCGTCTGACCGACCTGCATCCGCTGCAAGGTGGCGATCAACCAGGGACCGAGCATAAACGAGATCATGAGCGCAGTAATGGTGGCGTAAATGGTTCTAAAGGTGATGTAGCGAAATACATAGAGGGCAGAAAAATCCGTATGCAATGGATAGAGCAGGTGATAAAGCATCGGTCAACCCTTCCTTTGCGCGGAATCTGGCCCCGCCGACTTGAGTTCCTGCACCAGACGATCGAGTTGCACGCCACGTGATCCCTTTACCAGCAAGCGGTCGCCGGTACGGTGACAGTTTTTCACCAGTTCAATCGCTTCGGCGACATGGGCGGCCTTGTAGATCTGCTCTTTGCGCATTCCTGCCTTAAGAGCCCCCCTCTCCAGCTGCTCGCCATGCCGGCCGACCGCGATCAGCAGATCGGCCACCTGCGCCACCCGTTCTCCCAGAGCCTGATGCAACACCTGAGCATCCTCTCCCAGTTCAAGCATGTCCCCTAGAATGGCGATCTTCCTGCCCTGCCCCTTGAGCGCATTCAACGCATCAAGGGCGGAACGGGCTGACAACGGATTTGAGTTATAGCTGTCGTCAAGCAGCATGCCGCCGCTTGCCAGGGGGAAAAGATTCATCCGCCCCTGAACCGGAACAAACTCTTCCAATCCGTGCACGACATGTTCTAAGGATACATCAAGCTCGAGAGCTGCAGCTGCGGCGGCCAGGGCATTATGAACGTTATGGACACCCGGCACCGGCAACCGAACCATGCGACGCTGACCAGCGGTCAAGAGCTCAAAACAAACGGCATCCGGTTCAACAACAATATGTTCGCCGCGCACATCGGCCCGAGCGTTGAGGCCGTAGGTTCTCTTCTTTACCCCATTAGCAACGGGCAACTGTGCAACCCGTTCATCATCGAGATTAATAATTGCCGTTCCACCTTTGAGCCCGGCGTAGAGTTCCCCTTTGGCGCGCGAAACCCCATCGAGACCATGCAGGGTTTCAAGGTGTGCTTCTCCGATATTGGTGATTACTCCGATGGTCGGCTGAGCGATCTCAGTCAGGCGTTCAATCTCACCCAAAGCACTGGTACCCATTTCAATAACCGCCCACTGATGAGTTTTTTCAATCCGCAGCAGGGTCAGCGGCAGTCCGATCAGGTTGTTGAAATTGCCGAAGGTTTTTAGCCCGGGAGCCACCTGGGTCAGAATACCGGCAAGCATTTCCTTGGTCGTGGTTTTTCCAGCCGAACCGGTTATAGCGATCAGCGGTCCCTGCAGTTGAAAACGATGGGCCGCGGCAATGTCACCCAGGGCTCGCAAGGTATCGGCTACTCTTACCACCGGCACGTTTAACCCCTCCACAACCTCTTCACTTAAGCAGGCAGCGGCACCGTTCTTAACCGCCTGGCTGAGATAATCATGGCCATCAAAACGCCCGCCCCGCAACGGAACAAACAAGGCTCCCGGCACCATGTTGCGGCTATCGGTAGAGACCCCGGTCAATTCACAATTCACCTTGCGACCACAGAACTCCCCACCGACAATTCGCACGATCCTTTCAAGATCAAACATGGGTCCGGCCTCCGGGTGTGGGTGCCGCACAGGCATGAGCTAACGCCCGTTGCAACTCTTCACGGTCATCAAAATGAATCTTTGTTGTTCCAAGAATCTGATAATCCTCATGCCCTTTGCCGGCGACCAGCAGCAGATCACCCTTACCGGCTAAACCAGCGGCATAGTTGATAGCCGAGCGGCGGTCAGGAATCACCACAAAGCCCCGGCTCTGGCCCTGAACCGCGCCCGGGTCAAGCTCGCAGCCACCCGCTGCCAGGGCCCCGGCTCGTACCTGGTGCAAAATCGCGAGGGGATCTTCGGTGCGCGGGTTATCAGAGGTAAAAATAGCCAGATCTGAATAATTAACCGCCGCTGCAGCCATCAACGGGCGCTTGCCCGGATCCCGGTCACCACCACAGCCAACAACGGTATAAAGGCGGTGATGTTCCAGGTCAAACAGGGTTTTTAACACCTGTTCCAGCGCGTCACCGGTATGGGCATAATCAACCAGCGCCAGCACCCCGCAATCGTTGTCAACACGTTCGAGCCGTCCTGGCACCTGAGGTGCGACACGAATCCCGGCGGCAATCTGTTCATTGCTGATGTTCAATTGCTGGGCAACGGCTACCGCCGCCAGCAGATTGCTCAGATTAAATTCGCCGATCATCGGGCTGTCGATCTGCACGTCACCGTTACTGCCACTAAAAACACCATGGATGCCATCGCGTCCGATCGTCACCTGGCGCGGATGGAGGCTGCAGGAGACTTCCCTGCCAAAGGTCAGGGCCGCCGGAATATCCGCCAGCAGGCGCTGGCCATAGGGATCATCAGCATTGATCAAGGCGACCCCGCTACCGAGCAGTTCGATAAACAGTCGGCGCTTGCTGGCAAAATAGGGTTCCAGTCCGGTATGGTAGTCGAGATGATCCTGAGTCAGATTGGTAAAGACCGCGATATCAAAAGCGAGCCCATCAACACGGTGCTGTTCCAGAGCATGGGAGGATACCTCCATGACCAGGGCATTGGCGCCATGGCGCCGGAATTCACTCAGCATCCGCATCAATTCCAACGATTCCGGCGTGGTGTGGGTTGCTTCAAAACGCAAAGTGTCAGCCAAACGATAATCAACGGTTCCGAAAACTGCCGGGGCATAGCCGGCGTTCGTGAGGATCGCCTCGATCAGATAAGTAATGGTCGTTTTGCCGTTGGTTCCGGTTATGCCGATTACCGGGATCCCCTTGCCGGGGTAGCCATAATAATGTGCTGCAGCCAGGGCCATGGCGCGACGGACGTTGGCAACCTGGACCAAACAGCAATCTTCCGCCCGCTCCACCCCGGCAAAAGAATCCGCGACAACCGCAACAGCCCCCGCCTCAATTGCCTGAGAAATGTAGTTGCGTCCGTCGGTTTTGCTGCCCGGTAGCGCAAAAAATACGGCCCCGGCAACAACCTGCCGTGAATCACACACCAGCGCGCAAATATCCACCGCCGTTGAACCTTCAACGGCAACCGGATCCATGGCATCCAGCAATTCACGCAACTGCATCAACGAAACCTCCGCAAATTTATTTTCAGGCACCAAACCGCACCCAGGCTTCTTTGCCATAAGGGATCGACTCGCCCGCCCGAGGGTATTGCTCAACCGCCCGCCCACTGCCGGTCAACTTCAGGTTCAACCCCTGGCGTTCCATCGCCTGCAACACCTGGCGATAGTTCATCCCACGAAAGTCCGGCATAACCAGCCCCTCATCCGGGGTCCTGACCGGCAACAGCGCAGCTAAATCAGGCAATGGTTCAACTGCTGCTGGAACAACGGGCAAGGTTGCAACCTGACTGTCCGGCAAAATATTCAGGTGATTTAACGCCTGTGCCGCCACCCGGGCAAAAACCGGGGCGGCAACCTGTCCGCCATAGACTGTTCCCTGTGGTTCATCGACGGTGACGGCAATGACCAGGGCCGGATTATCTGCCGGGACAAAACCGATAAAGGAAGCTATCCTTTTATCGATAGAATAACCTCCGGTGACCGTATCGACCTTCTGTGCCGTCCCGGTTTTACCTGCGACCTGAAAACCTGGAACCGCCCCCCTGGCACCAGTACCTCCTGGTTCGGTTACCGCAACCATCATCTGCCGCACCTGCGCCGCTGTCTTTTCTGAAATCACCCGATGGCGCACTTCCGGCAGACGCCGGTGCACCACCTGATGATCGGCATCAATGATCGTTTCTACCAGGTAGGGCTCCATCAACAGTCCACCATTAGCAATAGCGGCCATCGCGGCGGCCATTTGTATGGGTGTAACACTGATCCCCTGACCAAAAGAAATTGCCGCAAGATCGATCTCAAACCAGCGCGACGAAGGGCGAATCAGTCCACCGACCTCACCGGGAAAATCGACGCCGGTTTTGGAACCAAACCCAAATGACTGGAGATAGTGATAATAGCGATCACGCTCGAGCTTTTTACCGAGCTTGACAAAACCTATATTGCTGCTGAATTTCAGCATTTCCCGAAGGGTCAGATCACCAAATTTGCGGTGATCGCGGACCACGCTGCCACCTACCGCATATCGTCCCTGTTCGCAATAAACTGTCTGATCAGGGCTCATCAATCCCTCTTCAAGAATCCCGGCAAGCAAAAAAGGCTTGAAGGTTGAGCCGGGCTCGTAGACATCACAAATGGCGCGGTTGCGACGTTCATCTGCTTTAAAGCGACCAGCCAGATTGGGATTGAAGTCAGGCCAGCTGGCCAATGCCAGAACCCGTCCACTGGCTGGTTCAAGCATCACCAGGGTGCCGCCGATAGCTTCACTTTCACGTACTACCCGCGCCAGCTCTTTCTCGGCAATATACTGCAATGAGCGGTCAAGGGTCAGTTGCAGATTGTGTCCACTTGCGCCCCCCTGAATGGGCGCTTCGGCGCTTGCCAGAGCACGACCACGGGCATCTTTGGTCGATACCAGCAGTTCCGGTTCTCCCTGCAGCAAACGATCGTATTCCAGCTCAATCCCCTCCAGTCCACGGGGATCAAGACCGGTAAAACCCACCACATGAGCTCCAATGGCCGATTGGGGATAATAGCGCTTGCGTTCACTGACAAATGCCAGACCGGTAACTTTGAGCTGACGCACAGCATCAGCGACCTCCGGGTCCATCATCCGCTGAAGCCAGACAAAACGCCGACCATCAGCGGAGAGAGTTCTGACTAATTCAGATTGGGGGATTTTCAACAGTGGCGCGAGTTTTTCTGCCGTGGCAGCCGGATCCTGAATCAACACCGGATCAGCATAGAGGGAATCCACCTCGAGGCTGAGGGCCAGAGGGCTACCGTTACGATCAACAATACTCCCCCGGCGGGGGGCAAGCTTGATAACATGATGACGTTGCTGGTCAGCTCGAGCTTGCAACTCAGGGGCTTCAACCACCTGCAATTGATATGCGCGCACAGCGATAACACAAAAAGCCAGAATGAACAGCACTCCAAAAACCCGGATGCGTACCTGTCCTGCCTCATGTGCCATAGCCCGTATTACTCCACTCGAACAATCTGGCCTGGCGCCGGATCGCGCAAGCCCAATTCATTTCTTGCCAGGGTTTCGATGCGTTCATCACGCGAGAGATAAGCGACCTCAAGAGAAAGCTCTCTGACCTGCTGGTTTTGTACCCGCAGATCCCGCTCGAGCCGGGAAATCTCATATTCCAGACTAATGGCATGGATCCGCGACCAGACAAATAACAGAGACAATAGCGACATCAGGACAATCACCACCAACATGGGACTTAAACGCGGACGGGCCAGAGCAAAACCACTGATTTTAATGCGTGTTTGAGAAATTGTTTGGGACATGGCTAACCTCTTGGTTGGCAGCGTTTGACCGCACGCAAAATAGCACTGCGCGAACGTTGATTCATTTCAATTTCACCTGCTGACGCCTTGACGCCCTTGCGCGTCAACAATTCCACGTCGGGCTGATGCCGGCACTGACATACCGGCAATCGCGGTGGGCAGATACACCCTTGTGCCCGCGCCCGAAACAGCTGTTTGACAATCCGATCTTCAAGCGAATGAAAACTGATCACTACCAGTCGCCCACCCGGCTTAAGCAGGTCAATAGCGGCATCCACACCCCGTTTGACCTGACCGAGTTCGTCATTCACATAGATCCGTAACGCCTGAAACACCCTGGTCGCTGGATGGATACGATCGGGACGATGACCACCAGGAACGGCATCACGCACCAGATCTGCCAACTGGGTGGTGGTGGTAAGCGGCGCCTGCCGGCGCTGAGCAACAATCCTGGCGGCAATCCGACGGCTGTAACGTTCTTCACCAAAGTCAAAGAACAATTGGCGCAACGGCCCCTCTTCAAACTGATTGACAACCTCAGCGGCGGTCATCCCGACCTGAGGATTCATGCGCATATCCAGCGGGGCCTCGTGCCTGAATGAAAAACCCCGTTCTGGTGTGTCGAGTTGATGGGAAGACACCCCGAGGTCGAGGAGCATGCCATCGAGACCATCTATCCCCAGTTGCGCCAGCAGCGCCGCCGCCTGATCAAACTCGGCATGATGGAGACTGACGCGGTCACCGTAGGGGGCCAGGACCTGCGCCGCATAAGCCAGAGCGGCGGGATCGCGGTCAACACCGATCAGGCGACTGGCCGGCGTCCGGTCAAGAATTAATCGTGCGTGCCCGGCACCGCCCAGGGTACCATCGAGGAAAACCCCGCCCGGCTGAGGATCAAGCCAATGGATAACCTCTTCAGGCAATACCGGCAGATGCGAATAAGACTCGATAACCATCAAAAACCCAGATCCGCCTGTCCCTGCGCATCGTCGTTAAGTAGCGCTTCCGACTCGGCAGCAATCAGAGCATGAGCCTGCTGACTCCAGATCTCAATTTTTTCGAACATGCCGATTACCACCGCTTCCTTGTCGAGGCCGGCATGCTCACGCAAGGATTGGGGGATTTGAATGCGCCCCTGGGCATTAAATTGACATTCGCGAGCCGGCGCAATCCGGTTGCGCAGATTCGCCTCCCGCATCGGGCCAGGCTGCATGGCGAGGACCTTGGCGCAGATATCTTCCCAACGCTTGCGCGGATAGGCGACCAGACCATTTTTGTAACGTGTCACTACCAGGCCGTCACTATCATAATCCTGACGCAGTTCGTCCCTGAACGGAGCCGGAATACTGACCCGTCCTTTAAGATCGATACTGACATTGAACTCGCCGGAAAACCTCACATGACACCCCTTGACACCATTTGACACCAATTTTAGAAAATATAACGGCGGGCCCCTGAAGTGTCAAGGGAAAATCTGTATACAGGGTGTCTGAGAAAAAAAGAAAAGTATTGCTAAGACAAGGACTTGGATCAACCGGAAGGTAAAAGCCCGAAAGCAGCGGAGAACTAGCTAATTTCTATGGACTATTAAGCTTGTCATGAGGGTTGCTCTAATGGCGGCACAATAAAAATTTCAATTTCTTCTATTCTTCTTTCTTCCATCCGTCTGACACGAAAGCGGATCCCGTCCTCGTCAAAAGTGTCACCTTCGCTGGGAATACTGCCACTGAGCTGAAAAATATGACCGGCCAGGGTAGTGACCTGCTCTTCGGGAAGCTCAAGCCCCAGGCGTTTATTGACTTCACGCAGAGGCATGGCGGCATCGATCAGGTAATGACCTGGTGCCAATTCTCTGAATTCAACTTCAGCGATGTCATATTCATCATTGATATCACCGATGACCTCTTCCACCACATCTTCAAGGGTGACGATCCCCTCCATACCACCATATTCATCAACCACGATGGCCAGATGCTCGCGCATTTTCAAAAAATTCTGCAGCAGCACACCAATGCGTTTTGACTCCGGGACATAGTAGGGTTTGCGGCAGGCCCTCTCGAAGGTAAAATCAGCCGGGTTCTGGTTATAGGCCAGAACATTTTTCGAATGCAGCACCCCGACAATATTATCGAGATTTTCGTGATACACGGGAAAACGGGAATGTCGCGCCTGTCTTACCGCCTCCAGGACCTCTTCAAACGATGCCGTCGCATCGATCCCAACAACTTCGGTGCGCGGAATCATGACATCACGCACCCGTGTTTCGGACAATTCAAAAATTCCGTGCAGCATCCGCCGCTGCTCAGCGGCAACCACACCCGACTCTTCACCCGCCTCAATCAGCGCCTTAATGCCATCCTCTGAGACCTGGAGCCCTTCGGCCTGGTGCTTGCGTAAAAAACTGGTCAACAGCCTGGAAGTGCCTGAGACCACACGAATGACCGGAGTCAAAACAATCAGGAACCCCCGCATCGGTCGCAACACGATAAAGGAAAATCGTTCCGGGTACTGTGCCGCCAACGTTTTAGGGCAGACCTCAGAAACAATCAGCAGAATCGGGGTCAGAATCAGGACAGTCAGCCACTCCCCCTGATCACCGAACAGACTGACAAACAACCCGGCAGCAATAACTGACGAAGCGATATTGACCAGATTGTTGCCAACCAGCACACCACTTAAGGTACGATCGGGGTTATCGACGAGCTCAGCCAACTTATCTGCCCCCGGATGCTGCTTTTGCTGCAACAACCGTAGACGCAAGCGATCGAGGGAAGTAAAAGCGGTTTCGGAACCGGAAAAAAAGCCGGAAAGCAGCAACAGAAAAAACAGCGCCAGAATACGCCAGGTTGTTTCATCCATTAAAAAGGAGTCCTCAGTTTTTGCATTGCACCACTACCCTGCTCTTTATAGCAAGAGAAGTTCTGCAGGAGAAGTTCTTGCATTAGCTTCATTGAATCCGCATGATATGGATGAAATAACAACATCCAGGGACTATTTACAAGGATAAAATCATGGTTTCCGCTCTTACCAACCAGATTCGTGAACAGCACCAACACCTGTGTGAACAACTACACTTGCATAATTACCGTTATCACACCCTGGATGCTCCGGAAATAAGTGATGCCGAATATGACCAGCTGATGCAACGGTTGCTGAAGCTGGAACGAGAACATCCGGCACTTATTACCCCGACATCACCGTCTCAGCGTGTCGGTAGCGCCCCCCTGGACAAATTTGCTCCGGCCATTCACAGCGAGCCCATGTTATCGCTGGAAAATGCCTTTAACAGTGACGACCTGATCGCTTTTGATGAGCGGATCAAACGCTTTTTAGCCACCTCGGCAGAGATCGAGTATCTGTGTGAACCAAAACTGGATGGGGTGGCTGTCGCCCTGACCTACGAAAACGGCATATTGATCCGCGCCGCAACCCGGGGCGACGGCACGACCGGCGAAGACATCACGCAGAATGTCCGCACGATCAGAAGCGTGCCGTTGCAACTACAGAAAGATTATCCCGATCTGATTGAGGTGCGGGGTGAAATCTATATTGATCTTGCAGATTTTCGGCAGCTCAATCAGTTGCGCCGCGACGCGGGAGAAACCCCTTTTGCCAATCCCCGCAATCTGGCCGCCGGCAGTCTGCGTCAGCTCGATCCCCGCCTGACGGCAGCACGACCGTTAAAAATCAGCTGTTATGGCATCGGCACCATGACCGGCCAGCCCCCCCAAACCCATCAGCAGCTGCTTGATGATCTAACCCGCTGGGGGCTACAGGTCAATCTGGCCGAAACCCGCCGCGCAGCAAACATCAACGCGGCAATCAATCGCTATCAAGAGCTGCTTGAGCGGCGCGAGAAACTTGAGTACGAAATCGACGGCATGGTGGTCAAGGTCAATCAACGCGACCTGCAGGAGGAACTCGGCGTGAAAAGCCGCACCCCACGCTGGGCCATCGCCTGCAAATTCCCCCCCC